>Ga0073928_10001132_pt1 | contig 53127 bp, 46 predicted proteins | sample PaiPotPPA55metaG_FD_76969 | JGI IMG/M metagenome (GOLD analysis project Ga0073928, IMG submission 76969) | Iron sulfur acid spring bacterial and archeal communities from Banff, Canada, to study Microbial Dark Matter (Phase II) - Paint Pots PPA... ... | reverse complement strand
CGCTACGCGCAGGTGGCGCGGGAAATGCTTGCCCGGAATGACTGGGTCACTCCGGTCCTCGGCGGTAGCCCGTGGCTGGAAAAACCACCGCTCTATTACTGGCAGGCAATGCTCGCGTATCAGTTGTTCGGCGTCAGCGATTGGGCGGCGCGACTCCCGTCTGCCGTCGACGCATCCGTGCTGGTGCTTGCAGTCTATTGGTTCCTGCGCCGCTTCCGCCCCGGATTCGCGCTCGATGGCGCGCTGATGCTGGCGAGTTCGGCGGGAATTGTTGGTTATGCTCGCGCCGCATCAATGGATTTGCCGCTCACGGCGGCATTCGCGATCGCCATGCTCGCTTGGTACGCGTGGTTTGAGAGCGGAAGCCGCGGCTATCTCGCGGCGTTTTATGGGTCCATGGCGATTGCGATGCTCGCGAAGGGCCCCGTTGCCCCGGCGCTTGCGGCCGTCATTATCGCCGTCTTCGCTATCCTCGAGCGCAGCGCGGGAATCGTCTGGAAGACTCTCTGGTTGCCGGGCATCCTGATCTTCTCCGCTGTGGGCCTGCCCTGGTATGTCATAGCGCAGATCAGGAATCCGCAGTTTTTTCACGAATTCATCGTCGAGCATAATCTCGCGCGCTTCGGAACCAACCTTTATCACCACCCCGAGCCGTTCTGGTATTACATTCCCGTGACGTTGTTGGGATGGGTACCATGGTCGGTACTTGTGGCCACGGCATGCGTTCGGGCGGTGCGTAAATTTAGAACGCGCGGCGCGGACAGTCTGAACCCGTTCCTGCTGGTCTGGACTGCGGTAATAGTCGTCTTCTTTTCGATTTCGCAATCGAAGCTGCCGGGATACGTTCTGCCCGCGATTCCGCCGGGGATTGTTTTGCTGGCCGAGTACGTGCGGGAACGAATTGCGTCGAAGCCGCGACTGACAGTAATTGCCTTGCACGCGCTCCTGGCGGGTGCATTGATTTTTTCTGCTTTGGTCATACCCTACCTGGTGTTGCAGCACCGGGTCACATGGAGCGTTGCACTTCTCGCGCCGCTGCTTGTTGCCGTGACCATTGCGGCGGCAATGTTTGTATCTCTTCGTAAATATGGGTATCCCGGTTTGCGACTCATCACGATAGTGCCCGCGGTGCTCGCGTTTGGAATCACGTTGCGCCTGGGAGCTGCGGCACTCGACCGAACGCTCTCGGCGCGCCCGGCCGCCGGGGCGCTGCAGATGGTTGATCCCCATCATCTCCCGGTTGCGGTTTTTTGGGTTTCTCGCGAGACCGAGTTTGGATTGCAGTTCTATCGTAACCAGCCGATGCCGCGTTATGAGCTGGACCAGATTCCCGATGGCGAACATTTGGTAGTGGCGACCGAGGGACACGAACGGGGCGTGGATAAAAGGGCGGCCAATCGAAAAGTAACGCGACTGGGAAGTTTTGCAGCGCAGAAGCTGGAATATTTTTATGTAGCAGCGTCGCCAAAGCAATAGCGCACAACCAAGAGCCGAAAGCTACGAGCAAAGAAACAAATAAACTAAAGGCCGCTTTATTGGCGTTCGTTGTTCCCAGAGTTTGCCTGCGGCCGCGCGCTGCCACTAAACTCAGTTTTGTCCGCTGCCGATCCCTCGCCGTTCTTCAGGAGCCGAGTTGGAGATTCTCGATCTCAGACACTTCACGTCCGCCGACCTCCGGCCTTTGCTGGAGGACGAAATACGGGTGTGGGCGAATCTGCTGTGCTGGGACTACAGCGGCTCGGCGGAGATGATTCTCCGCTACATAGACGCCAAATTTCTTCCCGGATACGCCGCCGTCTCGCGTGGCAAGGTCTTCGGCTATTCGTTTTTCGTGTATGAAAACAACAAAGGCGTGATCGGCGACTTGTTCGTGCGTGACAGCGAAAATGGCACACAGGATGCTAACCGCGAACACGTCGAACGCCGCATGCTGACGCACGTCATCGAGACGCTGCAGCAGTCGCCCGGCATCCACCGCATTGAGGCGCAATTGCTGGCGCATGAAGCCGGTGCCGCCGCGCAACCATTTCTCGATCAGGGATTCAGCCGCCACGCGCGCCTGTTCATGACTTTTCCGCTGGCGGATGTGCAAGCTCTGGAGAAGAAAACGGTGCCGGACGTCGTTTCTCCGAAAATCGACATCCGCAGATGGACGGAACTTGACTATCAGCCTTCCGCCCAGGTCATTACCGCTGCATATCGCAATCATGTGGATTCAGAAATCAACGACCAGTACCGCACGCTGAGCGGATCGCTGCGCTTTCTGAATAACATTGTGCGCTTCCCTGGCTGCGGTACATTCGATCCCGAATCGTCGTTCGTCGCTGTGGAAAAGAGCACGGGCGCGCTGGCCGGCATTATCCTTTGCTCGCGTGTCCGCTACGATGTTGGCCACGTAACCCAAATCTGCGTGCTCCCCGATTACCGCTCGCATGGACTCGGCAAGGCCCTGCTCGCCGCCACCCTGCACAATTTGAAGCAGCGAAAATTCTCCACCCTTTCGCTCACCGTCACCGAAGATAACGTGCGCGCGGTGGAGCTTTATCAGCACCTGGGATTTGAGACGAGAAGGGTGTTTGATGCGTTTGTGTGGGAGGGGTGAAGGCAGCCCTTGGCTCTTAGCTGTTGGGTCTTAGCCTGAACCCGAGGGCTGGAACCACCCGAATATGTAGCTCAAAATGAATAGCTTGACTGCTTCGTGAGAATTTCTTTTCTACTGCATCTTTTTCATCTCCTCGCCCGTATATCCGGATAGCATGAACGCCGCAGCCCATTACTTCGTGAATGCGATGGAATCCGAAGCTAGTGCAATTGCTCGCGGTCTCCGCCGGCGCGATCCGGACTTGCTGGACCGTCTCATCGAGCAGTATCAGCATCGGCTGCTTCGGTATCTGGTCTACCTGTCAGGCAATCGTGAACTGGCCGAGGACCTCTTTCAGGAAACCTGGATTCGCGTGCTGGAACGCGGCCATCAGTACGACGGCAAGCACGAATTCAGTACCTGGCTCTACGCAGTGGCGAGAAATCTGACGATTGATTATTTGCGGAAGAAAAGTCCGCTCAGTCTGGACGGAATAAACGACGGGCTGATGGAGGACGAGGGTCACGCACCGCTCGAACCCGTCGACACCCGGCCCTTGGCGTGGGAAGTCATGCAGCAGCACGAGCAAACCGAACGCGTCAACGCGGCCCTTGTGAGCATCCCGGCAGAATATCGCGAGACCGTGGTGTTGCGCTTTCAGGAGGGATTGGCTTTGGGGGAGATTGCCACGGTAACCGGAGCGCCGGTGGGGACGGTCAAGTCCCGGCTATATCGCGGATTAAATCTGCTGATGTCGCGGTTGAAGGGAGCGCACCCATGACGCGGAACACACATGACGAGGCCCGGGAGCTAATCGCTCTGGGTGAAGGTCTCTCGGATGCGCAACACGCCTGGCTGCGGGTCCACCTCGATGAATGCGAAGCATGCCGACATTATGCGGAAGCAGTAAACGGGGCGGTTCGCGTGTTGCGTTCGCTGCCGGTCGCCGCCGATTCCCGCCTGGTGCGGGCCACGCAGATGCGGGTCCGCTTCCACGCCAGCAGGCTTCGGGAGACGCGGGAACGCATGTGGGTCGTGGGGATGGCTTGTCTGGGAGTGGGCCTTTCTGCGACGCTGAGCGTCCCTATTTTGTGGCGACTCTTTGCATGGATGGGCGAACGGGCCGGAGTCTCGACCCTGGTTTGGCAAGCGGGCTTCCTGTTTTTCTTCATTGCGCCGGCTCTGGTGGTGGGCCTGCTGTTGCTGGCGCGGGGCACTTATTTGGCAAACGACGAAGAACAGTCGCGGCAATGGCGATAAGAAAGCTGAGAAATTTATGCAGGTGAAGACCGACACTCAAACTCGACTAACTGCGGAAATCAAGATTGTTCCGTGGTGGGCATGGATGCTCGCGGCGACCGTGTTTGTCGCCGCGCAGATTTTCTTCAATGGTGCGGCGCTTTGGCACTCGGGAGCGCCGCCGGCTTGGTGTAGAGCGGTTCTCGGCCTACTGGCCGGCATCGGGGGAGGGTGTGTACTGTTGCTCATCGGCTATATAAACCGGGACGCAAAACGCCGCGGCATGAGTCCTACACTTTGGACGATTATGGCCGTTATTATTCCCAACGCTTTGGGCATCATTCTTTACTTCCTCCTGCGGCAACCGCTGGGCAGTACCTGCCCGCAATGCGGGAACGCAGTCCAGACGGGATTCAACTTCTGCCCTCGCTGCAACCACAAACTAGGCCCGAGCTGTCCGCAGTGCCAGCGCGTGGTTGGCGTGAATGATGTCTATTGTCCGTACTGTGGAACTTCGCTGCGCAATCAGGCGGTCCCGGGTTCTAGCCCGCCGGAGGCTACGTAATTGTGGACCGGATCACAGAAGCGTCGCCGCGTTTCAAAGCCAGGATGGCTGGTGCCTTTCAGCTGCTCGAAGCCCTGACGGCCACATTCGGCCAAGTGATCGTTCTCGATAGGCTTGTTGTGGCTGGCAATGCCGCAGCTACAGCGGCCAATATCCTGGGTCACGAGCGGTTATTTTGGTTGGGGTTCGCATCTTCGCAAATCGGGGTTGCGTGCCATATCGCTTGGGCGCTTCTCATGTATGTGTTGCTTAAACCTGTGAACAGGACTCTCTCTTTACTGGCAGCGTTCTTCATCCTCGTGGGGTGCGCTATTCAGGCTCTTACCAGCCTCTTGTACCTCGCCCCTGTGCTCATCCTGCACAGCGGTAGCTCCTTGCGCGCATTTACGGCGGAACAGTTGCAGGCGCTGGCGCTCATATTTCTCAAATTGAATGCTTACGCCTTCAACATCGACCTAGTCTTCTTCGGATTATGGTGCGTCCTGACCGGCTATCTCATTTTCAGGTCCACATTTCTGCCTCGAATTCTGGGAGTGCTATTGGCGATAAGTGGTTTTGGTTTTGTGACCTATCTGTACCCGCCGCTCGCATACCATCTGTTCTTTCCATACATCGCTGTCGCCTCTGCCCTCGGGGAAATACCGCTCGAGCTATGGCTCATTGTGATGGGTGTGAACCCTCAACGATGGAACGAGCAAGCCAGCGCAGCGGGGTTCCTGACTAACTAAAGGGGAAAGAATGCGATTTTCACCCATATTGGTTCTTCATATTTCGGCCGGCATCGTAGGGATACTGTCGGGAACCGCCGCGATGTCTTTCCGCAAAGGTTCCCCTCGGCATGCCTTGGCTGGAAAAGTATTCGTCGCATCAATGCTGACCATGGCCGCGGCCGCCGTGTACCTGGCGGTGATAAAGCACCAACCGAACAATGTTGGCGGTGGCATTCTGACGTTCTATCTGGTGGGAACGGCATGGCTGACCGCACGGCGCAAAGACGGAGAGACCAGCCGTTTCGATTGGGTCGCTCTCCTGATTCCTCTGGCGATCGGTGTTGGCGGCTGGCTTAATGGTTTAGAAGCGATGCATAGCCCAACCGGATCAAAATACGGAGTTCCTGCTGGGATGCACCTTTTTATGGGTTCCGTGTGTCTGCTTGCTGCCGCAGGGGACGTTCGCATGCTGCTGCGTGGCGGCGTCTTCGGCGCACGGCGTATCTCGCGTCATCTCTGGCGCATGTGCTTTGGTCTGTTCATCGCCACCGGCTCGTTTTTCCTGGGACAGGGCAGCAAGGTTTTCCCCACCTTCGTACTCAAGACGGGTGTGCTTATTGTCCCGGCGATCCTGCCGCTGATCTTGCTGATTTTCTGGGTATTCCGAGTCCGCTTTACCAACGCGTACAAGAGAATGGCGACGCCACGCGGAGGGAATATTCGAACCGCGCTAGCCGAGTGACATCATCAGGTTTCTTCGCCTATCCTTGACCCGCTAGGCTGAAGATAGATGGAGAATATCGCGCCGCCGGTTCAATTCTCGGCAAACTCGGCCGATCGCTCAGCCCTCGCGGCCTGTGCCGGGTATGGCCTTTTGCTAGGCGCATTCTGGCTTGTCGCCCGACATTTTGATGTCGAGGCCCGCATCCAGGGCCACATGGCTAGCAGTTTTACCGCCTTCGCGCTGCTGCTTGCTCCGTACTGGTTTTTCGGGTTCGGCGCTGCGGAAATGCTGCGACGGGTGCTCACTAACCGTTTCGTCCGAGTTCTGGTTGCCGGGCTTCTACTCGTACCCTACCTCATCTTTTCCTTTCCCCGCGGTGAGTTCGACGGGATTAATGCGGCAGTGCTGTTTATTATTCCGGTTGCGATGGCGGCGCTGTTCGAGTTTCTGCCTCCCGGCGGATTGCGGCCGGCGGTTCGCAAGCTGCATTGGCAAGACGTCATTGCTCTGGCTGTCGCCGGCTTGCCGGTGGAGTTCAGTTGGATAGGAGGAACTTTCCCACATCCGGGACTAAGCGCGCTACCGAAGCTCCTGTTGATGGATTCGACCCTTTATGCGTTCCTGGTGGTTCGAGGTTTAGAAGGAGTTGGCTATGATTTTCGCGCTCGTGTCCGTGACGTTTTCATTGGACTGCGCGAGTGCAGTTTCCTCGCTCCCATCGTCATCGCGCTGGGTATAGGCGTTGGTTTTCTCGCACCCCACGGTGGTCTGCCATCCCCATCATTGGCGTCGGCTGCGTTGCTTGCCACGTTCTTCTTTGTTGCCATTCCGGAAGAGTTCTTCTTTCGTGGGCTGCTGCAGAATCTTCTCGAGGGACGCATTGGTCCCACTGGCTCGCAATTCGCAACTGCCGTGATTTTCGGGCTCTCCCATTTCAACAAGCCACTGCCGTTCAATTGGCGGTACGTATTGCTGGCAACCATTGCTGGACTTTTCTACGGTCGCGCATGGCGCGATCGCCGCCGATTACTGTCCTCCACAATCACCCACACACTCGTGGATGTCGTCTGGTCGCTGTGGTTTCGCTGAACGCACTTGCAGAGTTCGTCAGAGAGTCTACCGGTGAAAGTGAACGTAACCTCGGCCCACCATCATGTGGTGCGTGACTACATCAGGCAGTCCAATTGCCAAGCACAGGCCCAGCGCCCCGTGGACGAGAGCCAGCGCGTACAGATTTCGATACCGTAGAAAGAGGGTACACGCGACGATTCCCCAAACGAGAGTCGCGGGTATGAGCACTAGACTCGGAAGGTGCGCGGTCGAAAAAAGCACCGCAGCGGCAATCACTGCCGCACGCTGAGTCGGCAGGATGCACAGCAGCCGGAGCAGAAAATAGTCCTGCAGAATAAATTGTTGCTCGAACGCCCAGAGTAAGTAGCCGACCACGTGCAATCCAACAGGCCCCGCGCCGTGTAGCGGATGCAGCGTGTGTAATTCGAGGGCAATTCCGACCGATAGGCCGGCGAAAAAGAATCCTCCGGCTGTGATGCAAAGAAAGTTGCGCAGGCCGGTGAGCCGCAACCCCAAGGTCGTTGCGCTCGGACGATGAACGAGGGTGGTGGTCAAAACCCAGGCCAGCGCAATCCAGAAAAGAAAGCGCTGTGTGCGGCCAGATGTCCAAATCGCCCACTGTATAAGCCCGTAACAGATTGCAAGCTCCAAAAGCTCTCGGGGCTTGGTGAGAGAACGCACGAGCAAATTATTTCATGTGCCGGGAACGCTCGCGAAAACGTTGGTTCAGGTCTCGGCACCGAGAGAAAGGCTCAGTTGTTGACTCCTCTCACAATTCTCAAAGCGTCAGCAAGTGCTGGCCCATCTCCATTCTGCTTTGCGCCCTTTTCCTCCGCTGTTCCAGAGTCGTCGCCTTCGCCCGGAGCGAGGAACAGATTGCTCTCGAGGCCGTGCTGTTTGTCATACAGCTCGCGGTAGCGACCCTGCAGAGCGTAGAGCTCTTCGTGGGTCCCGCTCTCGACGATTTTTCCCTGCTCGACGACCAGAATCTGATCGGCGCGGCGGATGGTGGACAGGCGGTGCGCGATCACGAACGTGGTGCGGCCGCGCATCAGATAGGAGAGGCCTTCCTGGATCATCTGCTCCGACTCAGAATCGAGGCTGGAGGTGGCCTCGTCCAGAATCAGGATGCGGGGTTCGGCAAGAATCGCGCGCGCAATCGAGATGCGCTGGCGCTGGCCACCGGAGAGCTTTACGCCGCGCTCGCCGACGATGGTGTCGTATTTGTCGGCGAAGCTCTCGGCAAATTCATCCACCCGGGCAATGCGGCAGGCGCGCAGGACGGCTTCTTCGCTGGCGTCGGGCCGTGAGAACGCGACATTCTCGCGAATGCTTCCGTCGAAGAGAAACGACTCCTGCAAAACCACTCCAAGCTGGGTGCGATACGAGTCCAGCCGGACCGTGCTCAGGTCAACCCCGTCCACCAGGACTGCGCCTTTGGTCGGAACGTAGAATGCAGAAATCAACCCGATGATGGTGGACTTGCCCGAACCCGACGAACCGACCAGGGCGGTGACTGTCCCCGGGGAGGCGTGGAAGGAAATATCATTCAGCACCGTGCGCGCGCCGTCGTAGCTGAAGCTGACATCGGCGAAATCAATGTTGCCTTCGATCTCAGGAAGCTTGACGGTGCGCCGGGGGTCGCGATCTTCCGCAGATTCTTTCAAGATTTCGTGGGTACGCTCCAGTCCAGCCAGGGCTTCGGTGAGCTGGGTGCCGATTTGAACAATCTGCATAATGGGCGCGATGAGAAAACCCATGAACAACGTGTAGGTAAAGAATTCACCGATGGTCAGCGAGCCGGCGAGAATTTGGCGCGCGCCCACAAACATGATGACGGCCCCGACCACACCCAGCAGCACGCTGGCGGAGAGGCCCATGACTGAACTTGCGGTCAGGGTGCGCATTACGTTGTCGAGTAGACGCGTGACTCCGCTTGAGAAAACGCGGTCTTCGCGCTCTTCGGCGTGATACCCCTTCACTACGCGAATGCCGCCTAGGGATTCGGCGAGGCGTCCGGTGACCTCGGCAGTGATTTTGCCGCGCTCGCGAAAAATCGGGCGGATAGTCTGGAAGGCTTTCTTCAAGGCAAATCCAAAAAACAGCAGGAAGCCAAATGCCAGGCCGGTCATCAGTGTGCTGATGCGTAACAAAACCACAAACGCGATGGTCGCGGTGAGTAGCCCTCCAACCAGATCTACCAGCCCGGTGCCGATCAGGTTGCGCACGCCTTCCACGTCGCTCATGATGCGCGAGACCAGAACGCCGCTCTTGGTGGAGTCATGAAACGATACCGATAGCCGGGCCACGTGAGACTGCACTCTTTGGCGAAGCTCCGTGATCAGACGCTGGGCGGCTTTGGAAAGTAATTGTGTAAGCGAGAATGAGGTGAGTCCTTGAATCAGCGTAGCAAGCAAGACCCCAAGTACGAGCGGCTTCAGAAGTTGCGACTGGCGCTTAATGATGACGTTGTCGATCAGGAATCGAGTCGAGTAAGGAAGCACAAGAGAGGCGACCCGGTTGATCGCCATAAGAACGAAGCCGATCGCCAGCAAGCCTCGGCGCGGGCGGATCAGTTCCCACACCAGAGGCATGACGGCGCGAAGTTTTGGCCGCGAAGCACCGGTAGGGGCAGGTGTTGGGTGATGGGCGAAGGCCACGATCTTAGTTAGACACTACGCAGTGCGGGTGAGGTTCAATTTGTTGGGTGGGATTCAGATCAGATGTGGGTGGTTCGGCTAGGAGCTAAGAGCTAACGCCTAAGAGCTTCTCTAGTGCCTCAGCGCCCACATCACCCAGCCCGCCACAATCAATCCGCCCATGAACATGGCGAAGCAGTAGAGGCCGTAACGGACCTGTTCGCGGTGAACTTCGCGCTGCGTGATTCCGAAAACCACTGAGGCAAAAACGGAGAACAGCAAGGCGGCGTTGAAATGGGAGAGGGCGAGGATCAAGATTTTTTCCCAATGGCGATGTGATAGGCGTCGGCGACGCTGATGAAATTTAACAAGCCGGCGACGATGATGTACTTGGTCCCGTAATCGGCGGTGGCGTGGGCGACAATTCCCTGGCCCATATCCAAAGCGCGAGTCACGATGTAGAGCCCTCCGGCGCCGAAGTCGCCGACGAACCCGAGGATATCGAGAATATCCCCGCCGTTGGGCTTGTAGATTCGGCCTTGCATGAGCAAGCCGAGAACAAACATGGTTCCGACGGAGGCCATCAGCAGGAAGCCGCGAATCCAGCGCTTTTGAATGAGATGTCCGGCGCCGGGGATGAGCCATCCAATGGCTGGCGCGAGCACCGACATGGTTGTCGGTGTGGCGGCCGGTCTAGGGGCGGCTACTTCTTTTCGTATAGAGGTGTCTGCCATTTGCAAGCTAAGGCGGTCGAGGGCGCCCGCCCCACAACCAGCACAACCAGCCATTCAGATGATCACGATCTCACGTTGCATTCTACCAGTTACTTCGGCCCGGCCGCTGCGCACCAGCATGTTGATTTCGCTGCGCACGCCAAATTCCGGCAGATAGATTCCTGGCTCAATGGAGAAACAGCTATTAGGGATGATGCGGCGTTCGTCGTGGATTTCAAGGTCGTCCATGTTGGCGCCATTGGCGTGAATCTCGCTCGCGATGGAATGCCCGGTGCGATGCACAAAGTATTGGCCGAATCCAGCGGCTGTGATGCTGTCACGCACCGGACGATCAACCTCCCATCCGGCAATGGCTTTTCCGGCGGCGATGGAGTCCTGTACGAATTTCGCTCCCGCATCGCGCGCGTCTCGGACGATGCGAAAGACTTGATGCATGCGGTCCGATGGACTTTTGCCGACAAAGCCGGTCCATGTGATGTCGTAATAAACCGCGCCGGGGACATTTTTTTTCGCCCAGATATCGAGCAACACGAAGTCGCCTTCGCGAATCGGCGCGGCGGTGGACTTCTCGGGGCCGTAATGGGGATTGCCGCTGTTGGCATTTACACCCACGATGGGCGCGTCCACGGTGATGAGATTCTCGCGGCGGAAGGCTTCGAGAATCCATTGCTGCATTTCGAATTCGTTGGTCCCGCCATTGCGGACGCGGCTGCCGATCTCTTTGAACGCAGCTTCGGTGATGGCATCAATTGCGTCGCGCGCGGCGAAGTGGGTGGAGATCTGCTCTTCCGTCAGCGTAGCTTCGAACAGCGCGACCAAATCTCCGGAGCTCACAATGTTCTTCCCCAGTCCGCGAATTAGTTCGAGCGTCCCTCCGTCCACGAGGGAGATGGTGAAGACCAGGTTGTTGGGCGAATACTGCATCGCGATGTCGCGCTGCGACGCCAGCATCTGCTTCAGCGCCTCGAACAGCTCCTGCCACGCTGCGTAGGCGCTCTTCTTGCCGGGCAGAGAATCGAGGTGCCCGGATTCAATCTTGTGTACCAGCTTCTGCGGATCGCCCTCGGCAGGAATCAGATAGAACCATCGGCGGGTGACCATTAAGTCTTCCGGCAGGCCGAGTACGCGGTACGCAATGGGGTCGCGGTGATGATGGTCATAGAACAGCCACGCGTCGAGATTGCGTTCGCGAAGGGCGGACTGAATGGCAGCGAGGTCCATGGGGAGTGGCTATTGTAAATCAGAAGCCTCACCATCGAGGGCGCAAGACCCGAGCGCGCACCGAAGCGGGCAGCGTTTCGCATGCCGTTCTCAGCATCAGTCTCGGCGTCCGATCGCGAATCTTCATCAGATAAGGAACGGTTCGCTTTGGGTCTGCCTTTGCCGTCTCCCGTAGCAGCCAGCCGAGACCTTTCTGGACCATGTCGTCCTTCTCGGACAGCAGCAGGTCTGACGGCTGGGTGATCTGCACAAAGAATTTCTTATTGCCAGTGCCCTGAATCAGGGCTACGCAGGCGGCGCGACCATGCCAGCGGTCGGGCGATTTGGCCCCCTCGAAAATTCTGGCCACGCGCGCTGGCTTAGCGGCCACCATGGGCGCAATCAGGTAGTGAACCAGACCACCGTGGTCGGCCCAGGAACTAATGCGCGCCAGCCACGATTCGAGCATGGCGAAATTATTGTCGTTGAGATCGTTGGTCGATTTCTCAAGCAAAAATACCGCAAAGACTTTTTCTTCTAGCACGTGGCCGCGGAAAAGCTGGTCGGCAATCTCAACTAGGAAGTCGAATCCGCTTTCTTTCTGAATAGATTTCCGGCATCGGATTGCCAGCCTCCGCAGATCAGCCGTGTACCAGCCGAGTGATTTGATTTCTTCTTTGAAGAACCACCGCACGCCCCTTGCGTGCTTTGTCGAACCCTCACCTTTCAGGATGCGCCGGATTTCGGTGGCGATGGCGGCGGGCGTGGGTTTGCGCTTTTTCATTCGGCAGCAAGACGTTTTTTCAATTCAGGAACCGCGAGCCCGGTCACGCGAATCGACTTATCCCGGCTGCTCTGGCCGGAAGCGATCTTAACCGAAGACCGCGGCAGGTCCAAAAGATTGGCGAAGAACTCAATGCATGCCTCATTGGCGCGGCCATCCACCGGAGGCGCGGTCAGAGCAATTTTCAGGACGTCTCCCAGTTCGCCAATGACGGCGTTCCGCCGGGCCCGCGACTGGACTCGGACTGCAAAGCTGACGCCGTCCGGGCCTTCGCGGAAGGGGATCACGGTTGCATCCTATATGATAACGCCAGGGCAGAAGGGCCCTTAGCTCAGCGGTTAGAGCAGCGGACTCATAATCCGTTGGTCCTAGGTTCAAATCCTAGAGGGCCCACCATTTCCCTCCCTCACTTCCTCAAACCTGAAGCACATCCCCATCCCGCGCAACCATCATGTACAACACTGGATTGACGAAGAATCCGATAAACAGGCGGGAGATTAAGCCGGCTACGATGACGATGGCGAAGGGCTTTTGCGTGTCCGAGCCGATGCCGGTGGAAAGCGCGGCGGGCAGCAATCCGAGGCAGGCGACCAGGGCCGTCATCATGATCGGACGCAGCCGCAACAGTGAAGCTTCGCGGGTGGCGGTGCGGATATCCATTCCCTCCAGCCGCAGTTTGTTGATGTAGGAGACCAGAATGACGGCCGTCTCTACCGACACCCCGAGCAGCGCCATCAGACCCAGGACTGAGGAAACGCTGAAGGGAGTGTGCGTGAGCTTCAGCGCCACTAGCGCGCCCACGGGTTGGGTCATGATTACGCCGATGGCGATGGTGACCGGAAATTTGAAGTTTCCGTAGAGCGCAAACAGGATCATGAAAATCAGCACCACGGCCAGCGGGCCGGTAAAGTACATTTGCGATTTGGCTTCGAGAAACTGGCTATATTCGCCGCCCCACTGCATGGTGTAACCCGGCGGCAGAGTCACGACCTTGTTTACGGCCGCTTGCCCGTCTTGCACCGCCCGCTCCAGGTCGCGGCCCTCTATGCTGTACTGCACGCCGATGTAGCGCGAGTTATTTTCGCGATAAATAAAAGACGCACCATTCCCCTGCGCAATATTGGCGAGCTGGCTGAGCGGAATCTGCTGGCCATCTGGAGTGCCGACCAACAGATTTCCAATCTCATGCGCGCTGCTGCGGAATTGGGGTTGCATGCGGACCACGAGATCGAAGAGCTTCTCCCCTTGAATCACTTGCGTAACCGCTTGCCCGCCGACCGCAGCCGAAATTACCGCTTCCACATCCGCCACGTTGATCCCATAGCGCGCAATCTTGTCGCGATCCACATCAACCAGCAGGCTTGGCTGACCCAGCTCGCGCACTACCGTAAGCTCGGTGAATCCGGGCACCATTGAGAGTGTGTTCTTGATCTGGATAGCTTTGTCCTGCAGCACAGTCAGGTCGTCGCCATAGATTTTGACCGCCAGCGAACTCTTCAGGCCGGTCAGGGCTTCGTCCACGGCATCCTCGGCGGGCTGGGTGTAGTTAAAAATAATCCCGGGGAAGGCACTGAGTTTTTGGTTGATGGATTCGATGAGCTGCTTTTTCTCGCTGATCTGGCCGGTCCAGGCTTTGTCCTTGTAGGGCTTGAGGCCAACGTAGAATTCGCAGTTGAAAAAGCCCGTGGGGTCAGTGCCATCATCGGGCCGCCCTAATTCTGACCCCACCACCGTGACCTGGGGATACGACATCAGAATGTCGCGTATCTGGGGGCCGATCTTGCTGGCCTCTTCAAAAGAAATGGTATAGGGCATGGTCGCCCGCACCCAGAGCGCGCCTTCGTCGAGGTGCGGCATGAACTCGCCGCCGATGAAGGGCACCAGCAACAGGGTCGCTCCGAAGAGCAGGGCGGCGATCGCGACGGTGGTCTTGGGACGTTCCAGTGCCCAATCCAGTTGACCGGCGTATTTCCGCTTCATCCATTCGAAAGCGCGATTTTGTTTCTCGCGCACGCCGTTCTTAAACCAATAGGAGGCGAGCACCGGGATCAGAGTAAGCGTCAGTATGAGCGCGCCGACCAGAGCAAACGACATGGTCTCTGCCATGGGGTGGAACAGCTTTCCCGAGGGTCCGCTCAACCCGTAGATCGGCAGATAACCGGCGAGGATAACGGCCACCGAATAGAAGATGGGGCGATCTACATCTTTGGCTGCGACCAGAATGACTTCGTGCAGGTTGTACTTTTGTCCCTCGCGGAGCGCCAATTCGCGGTAGATGTTTTCAACCATCACTACGGTACCGTCGATGACGATTCCGAAATCAATGGCTCCGATAGAAAGCAGATTCGCGGCCACGTCGTGCGCGTGGAGCACGATAAAGGCAAACAAAAGCGAGAGCGGAATGGTGAGGGCAACGATGACCGCCGCGCGGAAGCTGACCAGAAAGAAAATCAGCACGATCAAAACCAGCACCATGCCGCGGAGCAGGTTCGATTCCACGGTGTTCGTGGTCAGGTCCACCAGCACGCTACGGTCGTAAAAAGGGCGGATCTTGACGTCGGGGGGCAGGACGTGGTGGTTCAGGTCGTCGGTTTTGGCTTCCACGTCTTTCAGGACGTTCTGGGTTTGCTCCCCACGCAGCATGAGAATAACGCCTTCGACCGCGTCGTCATTTTTCTGGTAGCCGAATTCGCCCAAGCGCGGCGCGTGCCCGATGGTTACATCTCCTACGTCACGCACCCGGATGGGCACTCCCTTATTGGCTCCCACCACGACGTTGCCAATGTCCTCCGTGTTGCGTACCAGCCCGATGCCGCGTACGTAGTAGAACTGTCCGCCCTGGGAATAAAAACCGCCTCCCGCATTCGAGTTGTTGGCAGCCAAAGCGGCGGTGACTTGCGGAATGGTAAGGTGATATCCGTAGATGCGAGCCGGGTCAAGCAGCACCTGATATTGCATCGTTGTCCCGCCGAAGCCGGAGTCATCGGCTACGCCGGGGACCGAACGATAGGCCCTTTCAACCACCCAGTCTTCAATGGTTTTCAGTTCCTGGGGGCTGCGGTCGGGACTTTCCAGCACATAGCGATACACCAAGCCGCTGGGGCTAAACAACGGCGCCATGCTCGGGGTTACTCCTGCCGGCAGCGTGGCCTGGGCGAGCCGCTCAAAAACAATCTGCCGCGCAAAGTAGTCGTTCGTGCCGTCTTCGAAGGTGAGTCTGAGATCGGATAGCCCATAGAGCGAGATGGATCGCATCACCACCATGTGCGGCACGCCGTTCATCTGGAGTTCCAGCGGAAGCGTGACTAACCGTTCGACTTCTTCGGCGGCGTGGTCCGGCCACTGAGTGATGATTTCGACCTGGGGAGGCGCCAGGTCCGGATAGGCGTCCACCGGCATCCGCTGAAAGGAAATGACACCCGCGACTGTGATGAATGCGGTCAGCATCAGCACTAGGAACTTCTGCCGCAGCGCTGCTTGGACGATTCGGTGGATCATTCAGTTGTGGTGGACACTGTCGTCGTTGTTATTGCTGCCAGAGTTTTCGGGACGTTGTTCAAAGTTCGCGACTTTCGGGATCAGCGCTGCAGTGAGTTCGCAAACTGCAGGAACAAGCTGCCGTTTCCGATGACCTGGTCGCCGGCCTTCAGCCCGCTGGTAATCTGCGTTTGTCCATTCAAGCTTTCTCCAAGCGTTACCGAGCGTCTGCCAAACTGGTTCGGCGATGCCGCAGCATAGACAAAAGGCTGGTTCTCACTATCGCGCAGAACCGCAGCGTCGGGGAGCGCAATGGCATTCTTGATCATGCCGGCGTTCACGGTCGCCACCACGTACATATCTTTTTTGAGTTTCTCGCCGGGATTGTTGGTCTCGATGCGCGCCTGCAACGTCCGGGTGGCCGGATCCAGCGAGGCTGCGACGTAGGAAATGCGCCCGTGGAAGACTTCCGGATAGGTGTCTGTCTGAATTGCGACGGTATCTCCTACTCGCACGTAAGGCAGATCTTTCTGATAGACATTGACCAGCACCCAGACAGTGCTGATATTGGAAATCATGAAACATTGGGTGGTGCCGGGCTGAAGGAGTTGCCCTGCAGACACATCCTGCTCGACGACCAGGCCGCTGATCGGCGCCTTCACCGGAACTTCAAAGGACGCCGGGCCTTGGACCAGCGCGTCGGGATCGGTGACTCCCATGACCTTCAGTGCAGCTTGCGCCGCAACCAGGTCGCCGCTCGCCTGCACCTCGGCCACCTCGGCCTGCTCCACATTCTGTTCGGCAATCGCGTGATGCTGGTACAAGTCCTGGGCCCGGGCGTTGGCCTTTTGTGCCAGGGCGTTTGCGGCCTTGGCCTTCAAATAGTTGGTGCGGAGCTGCGAGTAATCCGGACTCGCCACGTACAACATGGGTTGGCCCTGATTCACTCTCTGGCCGGGAACCACCGCTACCCTGCTGACCGGTCCACTGACCTGGGTGATAACCGGCGTGGTGCGAAAACTGTTGTAGGCCACGGCTCCCGTCAGCCTGAGAGACCGAGTCAGAGTTGTGGGCTGAACGGTCAGGACCTGCACATGCAACATCTGCTCCTGGGGAATAGTAAACAGTTCGGCGTCATTTGGATTCTTCGTGCCCGAGTTCGCCGCAGTCGATCCTGAGTCGCAGCCGGCGAGAGCGAACAGGATCGCCGATGCCGCAGCGAACCCAGCCAACTTGGGCCAACGATGCTTAGGCGCTTTCACAACACGGACATTCATGGCAGGTTCCTCGTCCCCACCGCTTCCTTCAGTTGTTCCAACGCGGTCATATAAGAGCCCAGCGCCTGGCGATAGGCCAGCTGCACCAACCGGTAGCTGCGCTCGGCGTCGAGAAAATCCAACAGGCTGGCGGCGCCACGTTTATAGGCATACTGGCTGATATCGCGCGAATCCTGCGCCTGCTTAAGATACCCGGAAGTGTAGAGCTGCACCACTTCGTCGTTGCTCCTGACCGCCAGGTAGGCATTGGCTACGTCAGAGAGGACCGTGTCGCTAGCGGCCTGCTGCTGCTCCTGCGCTTGGGTAAGTGCGTAGCCGGTGCGCGCGATCTCTCCCTGATTGCGGTTAAAAACCGGCAACTGAAAATTCACAAAGAGCGACGCTGTACTCTGGCCGCCAACATGCGAGAAGTCACCGGTGCCATTGACGTCCACCTTGGCGTTCGCTTTGGCCAGAAGAATTTGGCTCCGTGCCGCCGTGATCCCTAATTCCGCAGCACGAAAGTCGGGACGTTCCCGCAGCGCCCTCATCTGCAAGTCTTCCAGGTTCCCTTTGAGCGGCTGGTAGGCCAAATCGCCAACCACGTCATAATCGGCCGGGACTGCGTTGTAGCCCAATAACTCACGCAGGCTGACCAGCGCCTGCACCTTAGCCAGGCGGGCGGAAGAAACGTCGGTTTGAAACTGCAAAAGCTGCAGCTTGATCTTGAGATAGTCGCCTTCCCCGATGAATCCGGCTTTGAATTGAACCTCGCCAATATCGACGGTCTGCTGAAAGCTCTGGAGATCCTGAAGTGCGAACTGAAGAGTGGATTCTGCCAGTAAGACGCTGACGAACTGCTGGCCCACGTTGAAGGCCAGGGTCCTTTCGGCGTCGGCGACCTGGGCGCGAGTGACGTCGGTTTGATCGCGAGCGGCTTGCAGGCGCCGCTGCCGTTTGCGGCCACGTTCGAACAAGTACCCGATCCCAATGTCAAACTGTTGCGTCTGGTCCAGATTGTCCGCCGAAAAATTCTGCGGACCGAAAAATGGGATGAACTGGGAATCCGCTCCCAGAGTCGGATTGGGCCGCAGATTGGCGGTGGTCTCCTGGGCCTGATTCTGAAGAATCAGAGTCCGCGTGGCCTGCATGGAATGGTTGTGCTTCAGCGCCAAATCAATCGCCTGGTCGAGGCCGATCAGCGTCGTATTTTGCGCAGCGCCGCTTTCCGCCAGAAGCAGGAGGAACATTGCAATCGGGGTCAACCGCCGAAAGTACCTGAAGGGCATAAGGTTGAGTCAAAGCGAAGCCACTGAACTGAAAATTTATCCCACCGATGCTCGACCCTAACGAGCTCTGGACCCAGCCCCGGTGTCAGGAACACCTCCTCCGTTGTAAGACTGCGGCCCAGGACTGAATGGATGTATTGTAATCCACGGCATTTACGATTTCGGTTGGTTCGACAGGTGTGACTTTCCACCTACTCTTCGTACCGGAAAGCCTTTGTGCGGCTAGGGGGTCCGCTGGATTCTCCGAAAAGCGGAACAGGCCTAGCGTGGGGGTAAGACTCGAAAAATCACTCGGAGGATCGATACTCCTATGAAGATCAAAGTAATGCTGACTTCCTGGATACTGGTCTCGGCGATGTATTTGCTAGCTCAGACTGCCGCGCCGGCGCCGCAGACATCGCAACCCAGTCCAACGCCGCAATCGCAGCCAGGCACAGCCGCTCCTACACCTGGGACAGCAACTCCGACGCCGAACACGGCAGCCCCAACGCCTGGTACGGCAACACCGGCACCGGGGGCGACAACCACTCCCGAAACCGCAACTCCGGAAACTACTCCGAACACGACTCCAACTCCGGAAACGGCGCCAAACACCAGTCCGACGCCGGAAACGGCGCCGACTAGTCCTACTCCTGAAACCCAACCGGGCAGCACGACGCCCGGCAGCGCTACACCCGCGCCCGGGACTGCGACTCCTCCGAGCAGCACACCGCCGACGATGCCTGAAAACAACACTCCCGGGACGACGCCTCCGCCCAACCGATAGAGGTGCAGCAACGGGTTCGGGGTTAGGCACGAAGAAACATGAAAACATAAGGCCCGCTCAAGCGGGCCTTAGTTGTTCTCGTGGGGCGTTTCGGACCCATGCTCTCCGCTCCCCTGCTCTCCGCTGTGAGATAATTTTCCCGACTGCGAGGATGGAAATCATGGCGGAGCGTATTGTTCATTGCGTAAAACTGCAGCAGGACCTTCCCGGCCTGGAAGAGCCTCCCTTTGACACTGAGCTGGGCCAGAAGATCTACGCGAATGTTTCCCAGCAGGCGTGGAACCAGTGGACGGAGTTCTGCAAGATGCTGCTCAATGAATATCGCCTGAACCCCGCCCGCCGCGAAGATCAGGAAGTCATCGTGAAACAGATGGAGCAGTATTTCTTTGGCACCGGGGCGGCGCCTCCGCCGGATTACGTCGCCCCGCAATCGCCCTAAGGCCTCGACTTGGCTCGACTTGGCTCACTTGGCTCCGCACAAGTTGACCCCGAGCCAGTCAAGTGACATCATTCCGGGGATGTACAATGCAACTTCTCGCCGCAAGAGGTTCAAGGCAGTAATCCGTAAAACGCGGGCCTAATCCCTCTTACTCGGAGGAAATTATGAATTACTCCAGGAACAAACTCACTTTGTGGATGGCAGTTTTCTGTTTCATGTTTACGCTGGCCCTGACACCAGATCTGGCGACGGCACAGGCGGCCGGCGACCAGACAGCAACCACCGAAACGACGTCTAAGGCGGCAAAGAAGAAAGCAAAAAAGGAAAAAGCAGCAGCCGACAAAGCTGCGGCAGGGGATCAGACAACAACCACTGACACGACGTCCAAGGCGGCGAAGAAGGCGAAAAAGGAGCAGGCAGCAGCTGACAAAGCTGCGGCCGGTGACCGAACTTCCGCGAGCGGCGATGCTTCTGCCGCGACAACAAAAACCAAAAAGAGCAAGAAGACAAAGGAGGCGAAAGCGAGTTCGCCAGCAGCCGCACCGGCCACAACCCCGGCGGCACCCCCGGCAGCGCTGGCGACGAGGGCTCCGGCCGCAGCTCAGGCGCAGAAACCCGCGAAGAATGCTACACCCGCCGCATCCAGTCCGGAAATTGCGGCTGCGCAAGCCAGCGGCAAAGTATGGGTGAATACTGAAACCAAGGTTTACCACAAGAGCGGACGCTGGTATGGCAAGACCAAGCAGGGAAAGTTCATGACCGAAGCCGAAGCCAAGGCTGCGGGTTATAAAGAAGCGCAGAAAGAATAAGCCAGTCGAATCGCAGGAGGAGGGGAAGCGGGGTTCCCGTTCCTCGACTCAGGCACAATGACACAGTAAAGGAGAGAATGATGCCCAGAAGCATAATAACCAGGATTCTTGCGGCGGTTCTGGCTTTGAGTCTGATTAGCGGAATGGGTGTGGCGCAAACGACCAAGAAGCCGACTAAACCCGCGGCGACAACGGCTTCAGCAACGGATCTGCTCGATATCAATTCGGCGACAAAGGATCAGCTCGATGCGCTGCCGGGTATAGGAGCCGCCTACTCTCAGAAGATCATCGACGGGCGTCCGTATGCCAAGAAAACCGATCTAGTGACGAAGAAGGTAATTCCTCAAGCGACTTACAACAAGATTAGAGACAAGATCATCGCAAAACAAAAGTAGAAGGCACTTGAACCAACGGGCGCACGCGAGGGAGTTCCATCCACTGGCGCGCTTTGACGGTCAAAGCGTTCAATTTCTTTCTGAGGAGGCAGTACGGGTCTGCTCGATAATCTTGAAAACCAAGCGGCAGAGAGAGTGCTAGGCGGCGGTTCGAATCCGCTGGCCACGGAACTTTTGCAGATGATTCAGAATCAACCGGGAGGCTTACAGGGATTGGTGCAATCCTTTCATGAAAGGTCTGGGTGGAGTAGGTGAGCACCGGGGCAACGGACTGCCTCGGGGTTTCCTCTATTCGTCGGAAGGCAACTCGCTGATTCCAAAACCCCGAGGCGTGCCGAAAACCCCGAACCCGTAGATCTCATCTGATTTGTCGTCCGAAAAAGTGAAACAATAGCGCGCACCCGTGCATCCATGCTGAGAACAGTTGTCGCAGTGTCGCGGCCGGGCCAGACCTTATCTTTGGATTTTGGAGAACGTGATGCACGCCAGCCACGCGCAGCAATTCGCTTCCAATTCGCTTCGACGCCGGTACCAGGAAATTCGCGAAACCTCACTGGAACTGACCCGGCCATTTTCCGCTGAAGACCAGATGATGCAATCCATGCCCGATGCCAGCCCGGCCAAGTGGCATCTGGCGCACACCACTTGGTTCTTCGAGACGTTCATCCTGAGCAGCGTTCCCGGTTACCGGCCCTTCGACTCCCGATTTAAACAACTCTTCAATTCCTACTACAAGCAATTGGGATCGCATCCGACGCGGGGAACGCGCGGATTGATGTCGCGGCCCAGCCTCGAAGAGGTTCACGCTTACCGAGCCTGGGTGGACGATGCCATGATGCGTCGTCTGGAAGATGAGCATGAACCGGCGGCGGCACTGATCGAGCTGGGATTGAATCATGAGCAACAACACCAGGAGCTGATTCTCACTGACCTCAAACATGCCCTGTGGTCCATGCCGCTGCGCCCGGAGCGGGTGAACCGGCCTCGACCTGTCAGCCCCGCCCCGCCGCTTGAGTGGATAAGTTTCGAGGGAGGCATTCACCAGATCGGTCACGCCGGCGAGGGGTTTGCGTTCGACAACGAGGGGCCGCGGAACGAAGTCCTTCTACGGCCTTTTCAGCTTGCGTCTCGCCTGGTTACTAACGCCGAGTACCGGGAATTCATGCAGGCGGGCGGGTATGAGAAGCCCGAGTTGTGGCTCTCCGACGGTTGGGATGAAGTATGCGCTCAGGGCTGGAGGTCTCCGCTGTACTGGGAGCGCAGCAACGTCAACCGTGATGGCCCATGGTCAGAACTCACATTTTCAGGAATGCAGGAGGTCAATCCCTTCGCTCCGGTCTGTCATGTGAGCTTTTACGAAGCAGACGCTTTCGCGCGCTGGAGCGGCGCCAGGCTTCCACGGGAAGAGGAATGGGAAGTCGTCGCTGCGCAGTCTCCATTTGAGTCAGCAAGAGGTTCTTTACAGGACGACGACGTGTTTCATCCGCAAGTGGCGCGCGGCGCGGGTCTGCAACAAATGTTCGGAGACGTTTGGGAGTGGACCTCGAGCCCGTACGTGGGCTATCCGGGATTCGAACCGGCGGCAGGCCTGATTGGCGAATATAACGGAAAGTTCATGTGCAACCAGCTCGTGCTTCGTGGGGGCTCATGCGCTACCCCCGCAAACCATATCCGTGCAACCTACCGTAATTTCTTTCCTCCCCACGCCCGCTGGCAATTCATGGGAATAAGGCTCGCCAAATGATTTCCCGTGAAACGACTGCCCGTAAGCTGGTTGCCGTTCCCGATTACGCGGATGAAGTGGTGTTGGGGCTAACATCCTGGCCGAAAACTCTTCCTTGCAAGTTGTTCTACGACGATGTGGGCTCGGCGCTGTTCGAACGCATCACCGGCCTGCCGGAGTATTATCCGACCCGTACCGAGCTGGAAATTCTTCAGAATAGCTCCCGCGAAATCGCACTAGCAGCCGGCTCGGGAGTCTCGATTGTTGAGCTGGGAGCAGGGACCGCCACCAAAACCGGGACACTGCTCCGCGCCTTTGCCCGTCAGCAGATGCGAGTGAAGTATTTTCCGGTGGATATTTCTCCCGCCGCGCTGGACGCTGCACAAAAGCGGGTGCGCGAGGATTGTCCGGCAGCGCTGGTGCGTCCGGTGATTGTGGATTTCAGCAATGGGTTCAATTTTCTACAGGATATTGCAGGCCGCAAGCTGGTGCTGTATCTGGGATCGAGCATCGGCAACTTCGATGGCAAGGACGCGGTCGCGCTGCTCCGCAAAGTTCACGATCGCCTGTCGCCGGGGGATGCACTTCTGTTGGGCACCGACATGGTGAAGGGCGCCGAGATTCTCGTCCCCGCGTATGACGATGCGCAAGGTGTCACGGCCCGGTTCAACCAGAACATTCTGCGACGTCTCAACCGTGAGTTCGACGCCGATTTCGACCTCGACTCCTTCCGGCATATCGCCGAATGGAATCCCTCGCTTTCACGAATGGAAATCTTTCTGGAGAGCACGCGCGCGCAGGTCGCAGTCTTGCGAACCTTGCGAACAAGAGTGAAATTCACCGCCGGAGAGAGAATCCACACCGAAAACAGCTACAAATACACGTTGCAAATGGTAGAGAGAATGCTTTGCGCATCGGGATTCAAGCTGGAAAAGACTTGGTATGACAAGCGCAAATGGTTTGGGTTGCACCTGGCGCGAGTCTGAGCCGTCGGTTTACCCCGGTTTGCCGGCCCACGTGCTCTTAAAACTTCAACATGCGCTGGTTCCATCTCCAAGCAGGCGCGATTTCCACGCGGCACTTTGGGTGTGAAGTTTTCAATTCGCGGGCTGGCTCTTCGATTTTAGACCTCGCTGCCGGTGATTGAATTCAGTCAATGCGACCTGCAGGCGATTGAGTTCCGCTGCCAGTCTGCGACATGCTGCATCGGCACCTTGGAGATCGCCCTTGAGAGCAAGGTTCTCCAACGCAACCGTTGCCTGACCGTTCCAGGATGCCTGGACTCGCCTATCAGGTATCCAAGCTACAGCGTCAACTCGGTCTGGCGTCGCGTGCTCCGCCTACATGGTGTATGGATGCGAATCGTTTTTCCTGATCTTCTCCATAGCAGATACCGATCCACGGACCCGGGCTTCCGCGATACACTAAGAGGTACTCCTGAGTTCCCCGAATTCATTCAAAGGACTATTACTATGCTGCTGAAAAACCGTCTCTTTACTCCGGGCCCTACTCCGCTTCTGCCTGCGGCCCAAAACGCAATGGCCGCATATACGGCGCATCACCGCACCGCGGACTTCAAAGGGCTTTTCACCCGCGTGCTCGCCGACATGAAGGACTTCATCGGAACATCGAATGACGTTCTGGTGCTGGCATCGTCCGGCACCGGCGTGATGGAAGGTAGTGTTTCAAACCTGACTTCCCCGGGCGACAAGGTGCTGGTTCTGACCGCTGGCAAATTCGGCGAACGCTGGCGCGATCTCACGAAGGCTTATGGTTGCAATGTGGACGTGCTAGAAAAGCCTTACGGCGAGACCTTTTCCCTGGATGAAGTCCGCGGTCGACTCACTTCTGATGTTCGTGCAGTTTACGTGCAGGCGACTGAGAGCTCGACTGGAGTCCGCCACGACGTGAAAGGCATTGCCAAGTTGGTGCGCGAGAATGGCGGTGACACCCTGCTAGTGGTGGACGCAATCACCGGCCTCGGCACCACCCACTTCGACGTGGACGGATGGGGAATTGACGTCATCATTGGCGGATCGCAGAAGGCGCTGATGATTCCCCCCGGCTTGGCCTACTGTGCCATCAGCGAACGCGCCTGGAAGCGCATGGAGACGGCCAAGAATCCTCGCTACTATTTCGATTTCCGCAAAGAGCGCAAGTCGGCAGCTAAGGGCGAGACGGCGTACACTCCCGCGACGTCGCTGTTTGCGGCTTTGGGCGCGGCTCTGGACTTCATTCGTCAGATGGGCAACGGTGATTTGGTTGCGGGCCGCAAGGCGCTGGTGGATAACGCCGAACTCGCCGCGGAAATGACCCGCGCCGGGGTCAAGGCACTAGGCCTGGAGTTGTTCACGTCCGCCCCGGGAGCCGCGCTCACCGCCATCAATTCTCCCGTAGGACTCGATTCCGGTAAGCTCGTGAAGGAGTTCCGCGAATCGTTCTCGGCGGTGGTGGCGAACGGCCAAGGCGACATGAAAGGTAAGCTGTTCCGCATAGCCCACATCGGCTACTACGATTATTTGGATACGGTTGGGATTCTGGCCGCGCTTGAGCATGTGCTGGCGACGGTCACGGGAAAACCGATCGAATACGGGACGGCAGTGCGGGCTGCGCAGGAAGTGTATGCCCGCAGCCTGGCAGACAGACGACAATTAGTGGGAGCGTGAAGGACCGCGCTCAGGCAGTCCTTCATTCTTAGTTGATGGTGAAGTTCATCGCTGTTGAAGTCGCAGCTTGGGTGCCACCGCCGTATATACCACCGGGTTTACCAGGATTAGTGACGGTAACCGGCACAGTTCCGGCATTCGCGATCGCCGTGGACGAAATCATCGTCGTAAGTTTGGTCGAGCTTACGAAGGTGGTGGTTTGAGCCAGGCCATTGAAATTGATGACCGCGTCCGAGTGCAACTGGCTGCCATCGACTTCGAAGGTGAAGGCAACGCCGCCGTGATTTGCGCTGGACGGAACAAGTCCGGCAATAATGGGCATCGTGCCCGGCTGAATGGGCGTGGTGGGGTGCGAGTAACCGCATCCAACCGCAAGAGTCGTAAGCAACAAGACTGCTAACAGTTTCATAAAGAATCCTCCGGGTGAGTGGCTGAAAAAAGTGTAGAAGGGCGGGAATCTCCGAGTGTCTAGGGGCGGTCATTTTCTTGTAAAGGAATCATTGACATGAAAATCGTGGTTGCAGAAAAGATGTCTTCGTCTGCGGTAAACCTGTTGCGCGAGCCGGGGTGGAATGTAGTAACTGCCGACCAGCTAAACGGCAATCTGGCGCAAGAACTGGAAACCGCCGATGCGTTGTTGGTGCGCTCAGCAGTGCAGGTGAATGCCGCGTTGTTGGCCAATGCGGGTAAATTGCGCGTGATTGGACGCGCCGGTGTCGGCGTGGACAACATCGAGCTTGAACCCGCCACTCGTCAGGGCATCGCGGTCATGAATACTCCCGGCGCCAACGCGGTGGCGGTGGCGGAAATTACCCTGGGACTGATGCTGTCCATGGCGCGGTTCATCACCCGGGCCAATGATCTAACTCACGCAGGCAAGTGGGAAAAGAAATCGTTGCAAGGCACCGAACTGCGGGGCAAGACGCTGGGAATTGTCGGCCTCGGCAAGATTGGCCTGGAAGTGGCCAAGCGGGCACGGGCCTTCGGCATGGAGATCATCGGACACGACCCGTTCGTTTCTTCCGCGATCGCCAAAGACAATGGCATTCGCCTGGCCACGCTCGAAGAAGTTTATGCGGCGGCCGATTACCTCACCCTGCACGTTGGCCTGACTCCGCAAACCCAGAACATGATCAATGCCGAATCGGTGAGGAAGATGAAGCGTGGAGTCCGGTTGGTCAACTGCGCGCGCGGTGAACTGGTGGATGAAGCCGCTCTCGCCGCAGCGTTGCAAGAAGGGCAAGTGGGCGCGGCTGCGCTGGATGTTTTTGTGAAAGAACCCCTGAAGGATTCTCCGTTGCAGAAACTGGACAACGTCATTCTCACTCCCCACATCGGCGGTTCCACCAACGAAGCGCAGGAAGCTGTCGGCCATCAGATCGCACTGCAAGTGAAGGAATACTTGAAGCATGGGGTCATTCAGAACGCAGTCAACGTGCCGTCGGTTTCGCACGAAGAGTATCTGGTGATGAAGCCTTACATCGTGCTGGCGGAGCGGTTGGGGGCTTTTCTCGCGCAAATCGGCGGAAGCTCTCTGGAAGAAATTTCGCTCAGCTATACCGGGCACATCACCGAATGGAAAACAGAACTGATCCGCAATGCCGCGATCAAAGGCATTCTGAACGTTGTGGTCGAGGAAAAAGCCAATCTGGTGAATGCCGCCAGCCTGGCTTCGGCACGCGGACTCACGGTTCGGGAAGAGCGCAAGCCGAAGGCTTCCACTGGCGGGGCGGGCAGCGTGCTCTCGATTTCCATCAGAACACAAAAAGGGGAGCACGTGGTCAAGGGTGCGGTACTGCGCGAAGATACTCCACGCTTGCTGCAGGTGGATGGAATCGACATCGAGGCACCGCTAGAGCAGAACTTGATTTACATGCGCAACTTGGACGTGCCCGGCGTGATCGGCAAAGTCGGCACGATCCTCGGCAAGCACGGCATCAATATTGCCAACTTTTCTCTCGGCCGTCGCCGTGGCAACGCCCAACCGGGGGTCCCCCAAGAGGCCATTGCCGTGGTGCACGTGGATGGAAGCGTGCCCGAAGCGGTGGTCAGCGAACTGCGCGGCATCGCCGCGGTACAACAGGCGAAGGCAGTCCATTTAGATTAGCTTGGCGGCGCATCTAAACCCGCCGTACATCCAAATTGGAAAGAGGACGCAGTTGATGCGAATGCGAACACTTAAGAAAGCAGGGCTGGCGCTCGCTACGGTTCTTGTATTTTCCTCATTTGGGTTCGCCGCGGATAGAGATAAAGAGCAGAATAAGAATAAAAGTAAAGATAAGGGCGAAGGACGCTTCGACGTGAGCCTTGGCTATGCCGGAGTCTTCAGCAAGACTTCGACCGCGTCCCTGGGGACCACCAGGCTGAAGCCAACAACGTCGGGGGTAGTTCTTGTTACCTTCCGCTACCGCTTCAACCACACGCATGGGATCGAGGTTAATCTTGCCCATACCAATAATTCGCAGATCTTCTCCATACCTCCGGATGCATTTCGCATTAACACTGGGATAACTGAGTACAGCGGTGCGTATGTACTCAGCCCGTTTCACGGCGGGCGAATTGATCCTTTCGTTTTTGGGGGCGGTGGGGCTCTACGCTTTAATCCGGGCAACCAGTACATTGATAGTTTTCAAACGTCCCTTGGAGCAACCAGTCAAAGAGCGCTCACGGTTCTCTACGGCGGCGGGGCGGACTACCGACTCTGGAAGGGTTTAGCTTTGCGGGTGCAATATAGAGGTTTGATTTACAAGGTCCCGGATTTTAAGCAGAGCAGGTTCTTCACCGGGGCGGTCGGACACATGGCTGAACCCTCGGCGGGGCTCGTCATCAGATTCTAATCAGGATTCGAGCGCTTCTTTGCGCAGTTTCCGGGTCTCCGCCAGTAACGCCATGGAGTGCATCAGGTTCTGCAGAGTCACGATCCCCACCAGTTGTTGACCCTCGACCACCGGAAGAATGCTTAGATTGCGCGCACTCAGTTTGCGGAATGCTGAAGCCAGAGTTTCCGATTTCGGCGCCATATCGAACATCCGGCTCATCACTGATTGCACGTAGCCGTTTCCGTCGCTGCGCAGGGCTTGCAGAATCTTCTGCTTCGAGACGACACCAACCATGTCACCGCTGCGGATGACTGGGAAATCATCCTGCAAACTATGTACCGCCTTTTCCAGCGCGTCTTCCAGCGTGTCCGCCGGGGAGAGTGTGGCAAAATCCGTCAACATGATGTCTTCAAGGCGCACCGTCTCCAGCACCGAATGGAAGACGGCCGAGCGCTCCTCCATCTGCGCGGCCAATAGCAGGAATACTCCGATCATGAAAAACCATCCGGCATCACCCAACGAATTGTGCGACCCCAGGCTCCAGGCGCCGGCAAGCAGAAAGGCCAGGGCAAAGCCCCTGCCCAGGCTGATGGCGCGGCGAGTGGCCCGCACCGGCTCCATAGTGCGGCTGAAGATGGCCCGCAATACACGCCCCCCGTCCATGGGGTAGGCTGGCAGCAGATTGAATAAGCCAAGCCACAAGTTTGCCCACAAGACGCTGTGGGGCAGATTGCTGGAAGTGACATAGGGATAAGACCAGATATGCGCCTCGGGATCGGCGATGCCGAGTATGACAGCGGAGACTCCCGCCACCAGAAAGTTGACGGCTGGGCCGGCGGCTGCAATCCGTGCGTCGCGCCTCCAGTTGGCAGGCAAGGCAGGCTGGGTTTCATCGAAAATGGTCACGCCGCCAATGGGCAGAAGCACAATCGCCCGGGGAGGAACTCCAGAATGCTTTCCCACCAAGGCGTGGCCGAGTTCGTGCAGCACCACTGAGCCAAAGACAATGGCCACCAGCGCGCCACCGCGCCATGGGTTCACGCTTAACCCCGCCGCCTGCTGACTAAAGCCAACGAACGCTAGGAGCAGGAAGAAGGAAAAGTCAATCCGAATGTCAACGCCGAAAATACGGCCCGCGGGAATGGACCAGCTTCTCATCTCTCTTATGTAATCTTATACGGTTAGAGCGCCCGCTGCGCGAAGAGCGGAGAGTAAAGATCGTCGCGGCGGAAAAGTATCCCATGCGAGTCATTGCGGGAAAATTTCGCAGCCGTCAGTTGTGCTCTCTGGGCAGCCTGGATATCCGTCCAACCTCAGACCGGCTGCGCGAGACCCTGTTCAACGTACTTACCGCGGGAAATCCGCAAGCGCTCGAAGGCTCAGTGTGGCTGGATCTATTCGCGGGTACCGGCGCGGTGGGAATCGAGGCCATGAGCCGCGGGGCAGCGATGGTCTATTTCGTGGAAAACAATAAGCCTGCCGTCGAACTTCTGCGCCGGAATTTGCAATCACTGAGCATTGAAGGAACCTTCCAGCTCCTGCAGCAGGAGAGCGCATACGCGATCACTCAACTGGAGCGCCAGCAGATCAAACCCGGTTACATTTTTCTTGATCCGCCTTACGGATTGCGCGAGGCCTATTCGGAGATTTTAGGAAAGTTGGCGAACTACTCGCTTAGCGAGGGTGCTCTGATAATTGCTGAACATGAAAAGAGGTTCGATCCGGGAGAGAACGTCGGCGATCTTCAGCGGATTCGCAGGCTGCTGCAGGGCGATGCTGGACTGAGTTTCTATCGGCGCGTGCACAATCACACTTTTTAACCGCCGAGACGCAGAGCGCACCGAGATAATCCATTTGCAAAGTCTCGGCGACCTCGGCGTGCTGGGCGGTGAAATGCTCTGCACGTTTGCTACATTAGCAGCTCATTCGTCCGGCGGACGATGGGATGCTGCATTTCCTGCAAGTCATTCTTCACGCAGTTTAGTCCGTAGACGCACTGCTCGAACCGGGTTGAAAGCTTTTCAAATAGCGGCGCGACCTTGGTGTATTCGAAACAATCGAATTTCGAAACGATGTAGTAGCTCTCTTTGCCGGCTTTCATCCAGTCCACAAAATTTTCCAGGCGATCATGGCGGAGGCGGAGATGGTTGATGCTCTCGGGATACATTCCTGCGAAGAACAGGGTGTAGTCGCCGATGTGCTTCCGGATCTGCCGCTCGCGGTCAAACGACGGCGCCGGGCCAAACACCGGGTCAGCTTGCAGCAACATTTCTCCTACGTCGGTGATCGGCTTGCCGAGAGCGCTTTGCAGTTTGAAGAGTTGCTCGGAGTCGCAGAATTCTGTCAGCAGATGCGCTACGTATCCCACTAATTCGGGATCGCGAATCCCAATCTCGTGCGCGTAGTGCTCGCCTACCAGCTCCATGAAGAGTTTCTGCAGCGGATGATCTTCGGGAATCATGTGTCCTCCTCGAACCGCGCGCTGGTTGCCAGCTTTCAGTCCATGCGCTTTGTTATCGCAGCCTGGAACCAAATACAAGTGACTTCCGTAAGTCGTGTATCCGGCATGCTTACTAGTAGTTAGAAACCCCGATTTCAGAGAAGGTTTCATTCCAGCGTTGTTGGCAGACCAGCAGCGTGGCTGCTAAGAATGCGGGCGTCTCGCAAGTGGCTGCGCCGCAAGGAGAATCGGGCGATTCGCGATTACAATCTATTCCCTACGAGTCGGCGAATACGAATCTGCATGAAGATTTCGGTGCGCCTGAAGGAGAAATGAAACCGATGGAACGAACAAATATTTCGAGTGGCACACCGTGGGAGCCGGTCGTCGGTTACTCACGGGCCGTGAAGATCGGCCAATACGTGCACGTAGCAGGAACAACTGCCACCGGGCCTGACGGCTCTATCGTCGGACGCGGCGATGCCTATGCGCAGGCGGTTCAGACTTTGAGGAACATTGCTGCCGCTCTTGAAAAAGCGGGTGCCAACATGAAGGATGTTGTACGCACGCGCATGTACGTGGCCAACATCGCCGACTGGGAAAAAGTCGGCAGAGCGCACGGCGAGTTTTTTCGGGACATCCGGCCCGCCACCGCGATGATCGGAATCACGGCGCTGGTCTCGCCCGACATGCTGGTCGAAATTGAAGCGGATGCGTTCATTGGGTAGTGTCAGGATACTGATTCCTAGATCACTCGTGCGACCGCAGGAATGCGTCGGATGGCGGCGACGACGCCCCAACTAAGCGCCACCGCGCCGAGAAACGTCAGCCATCCTTCTGCAATTGCCGGAAGCGTCGTCTTCAACAGCGCATACTGCAACCAGCTGACGAATGCGTAATGGACAAGGTATATCCCGTAAGCATTCGCGGTCAGACGGCCCCATATTCTGATTCGCCTTCTCGCGAAGCGCACGAACAACGCCAGAAACGCAAAGCTCGATGCGGCGCAAGACAGCACGAAGGTCGAATCCGCAAGCAATCTCGTTGCCGCGTCAGCGAATTGCGGTGGCCGTGTGCAGCTGGGCTCTGGGGTCGCTATTAGACCGTACGCGGATGATCCGATAAACGTTGCTCAGGGCGATGAGCGCGCAGACAACGACCGCCCAGGGAACTAATTTTGCCGCCCACCAGTCGATCGCGTGTGCGACCACTGCGGTTTTTTCCGAAGCGACGTTTACGACACTGATCCCCGCTACAATGTTGGCCTTCATCAGCCAGCAAATCGCGGAACCGGCGCCATCGGACAAGAGGCGAAACACGGCTCGCTCCAATGTCCAGTAGGGGCGAAAAACATTGACTGCAGAAGCCACTGTGTTCACCACTCCAAGCAGCAAATAACCCCAAAAGAAGTACCGCCAGATCGGCGCCAGGGTAACGGTTACACCGGCAAAGTGAATGAGCGTCGGGTACCAGTGCCCGCCTGCCCACCACAGCCACCAGCTGCAAAACACTATGTTCACAGTCAACTCCGTGACTGAGGTGGAAAGCGGTATCCGGTTGGGATCGCGGACCGGCGGCAGTTTGCGCGGGTCCCACCGCTCCATAAACTTGGACTTGTCCTGAACTCTCTCGAGAATCGCGAATACGGTCGTGATACTGCCTACGATGAAGAACGCCATGGGCCAGAAGGAGGTCCAAAACGATCCGATCGTCGCAATCAAGCTCTGGCCGGGATGCACCGGACGGAAGATCGCAACGCTGATCCAAACCAGAATCCAAGGCAGCAAGTAGAACGCAGCCACGACCTCCAGCACGAACAGGTAAATTGGAAACAACACCGGGCCGATCAAGTGCTGCTGCGGCCGGTAGCGGTTGGCCACCAGTACCGGGCGGCCGCGTTGCCTCAGAAGTTCGGCAACTTCGGATTCGTTGAGCTTCCGCCCCAGTTCGGCTTCGCGGTCTTCGATCTGCGAGCGCAGATCTTCCGATAATTCGGCGATGATGTCTTGCTTTTGATTCTTGGGCAGCCAGAATTTAACGGCCTGCAAATAACGGTTAATGAGATCCATGACCCGACTCCTTCAAGATTCCTTCGAGCGATTGCCCGATGGCTTGCCACTCGGCGAGCAGTTGTTTCAGGACCAGCTTGCCGTCGCGCGAGATTTTGTAGAAACGCTTGTTGCGCTTGTCTTCTTCGCGCCATTCGCTGGCCAGTAGTCCCTGGGTTTCCAGGCGGCGAAGCAGCGGATAGAGCGTGCCTTCGTCCACCTCCAGGCCGCGCTCGGCAAGCCCTTTACGCAAGGTATAGCCGTACTGTTCGTTGCGAAGCTCCGCCAGAACCGCCAGAACCAGGCAGCCCCGGCGAAGCTCCAACCGCAGATTCTCAAGCAAACTGTCGTTCCCGTTATTGATACCCTGCGTCATATAGTGTACGGTACATACTATGTATCACACAGTACTAATTATCAAGAACATTTTTTAAGAAAGTTTTGGGCAATGGAAAAGGCCGACCCAGGGCCGGCCTCTTTTGGGATACGGAAGAAAACTACTTCTTAGGGGCGATCGCGTCTTTTGCGGCTTTTGCGACGCGGAACTTTACGACCGTCTTCGCTTTGATCTGGATGGGCTCGCCGGTTTGCGGGTTGCGTCCAACGCGCGCCTTGCGGTGCGCTTTCACCAGACGCCCAATGCCGGGCACCACGAACAAACCGTTCTTTTTGGTTTCTTTGATTGCGGTGTCGGCCAGGTGCTCCAGAAATGCCGCCGCGGTTTTGTTGTTCACTTCTACTTTCTCTGCCAAATGCCGAACCAGTTGGGTCTTGGTCAAGCCTGCTGCCATGAATCCTCCTGAGTGTACAAAATGAATTTTCCTGCGGATGCCTCGCTATCTTAATACTCGCAGCCTGTGGAAAAACAGTGCATTTACCGCATTTTATGCGGGTTTCTCGATTCGGAACCAGAAACAGCCACAAAAACCGCAGGTCTGGAGAGGTTTACGGTGCAAACTTGCTGTCTGGATGGGATGAAAACAGCCCCTTGGGCTTAGGATATAACGCTCGAAGCTGGTGCCCTTGATGGACCACCTCAATCTCGAACAGCTTCGGCCACAACTTACCGCTCACGAATATCCTGTCCTCCTTTGCCTCGTAAGCGATGCCCTTGAGGACCGCATCAGGATCGGCGAGTTCACTCTTGTCCATTACTCCGCTCAAGTCAATCCGCCCCAGGATCTTTCCGCTGCGAGGAGAAATAAACAGATTCCGAGGATGAGTCGGCGGAACATCGCAGACTAGCTTACCTGAGTTCTTTCTACCGAACTCCGAACTTCACTGAACGCCGCCACCACAAGAAGCTCAAGCCCGGAGCCCGAGGCCTGTTTTCGCATGACATAATAAATATCGGAGCTACCACATTGACCTGCGCCATCTGCGAAACCCGCAAGGAGAAGCGCTTCTGCCCGGCAGTGCACGGACGCATCTGCTCGCGGTGCTGCGGGGAGCAGCGCGAAATCACGCTCGACTGTCCTAGCGATTGCGTTTACCTGCAGCAGGCGCGGCAGCACGAGAGGCCGCGTTCACTCGAAGCCCTGGACCGCAATGCGCTGTTTCCTAGCGTAGAGATCGGCGAACAGTTTCTTTACGAACAGGAACACCTGATTCTGGGCCTGAGCTTCGCCCTCGCCAAAAGTGCGAAGGCGGACCGCAGCATCCGAGATTCGGATTTGCTTTCGGCCCTGACCACACTGGCCGGCAGTTATGAAACGCTTGCCACCTCCGGGCTGCACTACGAGAGCGCCGGAACTAACATCGTTCACCAGGCCATTGCGGCGGAGGTACAGAACATGGTGAAGGAATATCGCGAGGCGGAACAGAAGCATACTGGTCACACCCGCCTGCGGGATTCCGACGTTTTGCGGGCGCTGGTTTTTCTGCTCCGCATGGGGCTGACCCGGACTTCGGGCAGGCCGAAGGCGCGGGCGTTTGTGGAATTTCTCTTCCAGCAGTTCCGCGAGCCGCAGTCTGCGATTGCAGCGCCGGATGAAGTCAGCCGAATCATCGTTCCGTAATCACGATGCTGGAGCGCCGGGCGTCCCCGCCCGGCTGACGGGCGAGACGCCCGTCTCTGCAACTTTCTCTTAGCTAGTAGGGCAATTTCTTCACCGTCTGCCCCGGCGGCAGCGCATCGCGCAGTTCTCGCGCCGTCCGCCGGAAGACCGGATGCCGCGCGTCCGGCGCGATTTCCGCGAGCGGCTCCAGTACAAACCGCCGCTCGTGCATTTTGGGATGAGGGACGGTCAGGGGCGGGATTTCGATGATCGAAGTTCCGAACAACAGGATGTCAATGTCGATGATGCGCGGACCCTTCTTCTGCTTGCGCTGGCGGCCCATGCCTTGCTCGATAGCGAGAATTCCGGCGATCAATTGCCGCGGCATTTTGTCCGTATCAAGCTTGACGGCGCAGTTTAAGAACCACGGCTGGGCGGTCATCTCCACTGGCTCAGTCTCGTAGAAGGAAGAAACCGCAACCGTCTGGCCCAGGCCAGAGAGCTGAGCGATCGCGGTTCGCAAATTGGCGCCCCGGTCATCCAGGTTTGATCCTAGCGAGAGATAGACGATCTTATGCACGCTGGCATAGTTTCAGGTTTTCCGCGGTAGGATACCAGAGAAAAATCAGGTTTCCGCAGCCTTCAACTCCCGAACTGCGTTGGGTGGGCGGCGATGACCGTCCCTCCGCAGCGGGAACCCAGTTTAAGACTTGCCGCAGCCTCCGGCTCCAGTCATGCTTTCCTGATAAATCAGCCTATGCTTCCTATCGAACTCAGAATTGACCGGGCTCAAAGATTGGTCCGCATGATGGAAGACGACGCCCCGTTATTGGCCGTGCGGCTGGCGCCGCTTTCTCGAGAGCATCAGGAATCCACGAAATCGTACGCCGCGAAACTAGCGACGCACGCACGCGCTGAATTGAAGAGACTGCAGGAAGAAAAAGCCTTCGCCGAATCGGCGGAGCTAAGTCCACACGCCGCGGATTAGTGGCCGCTGCGAGCATGGCGACGTGCGTCTCGCCCGGACGAGGACGTCCGGCTCTTCGCCAACAGAATTGAATAAGCGCCTAAAGCCCCTGCGCGATCACGGCCTCGGTCTGGGGATACTCGACCGCAGCTTCCTCCGACAGTGTGGTCTCCTCCCACAACGATGGATCCCGCAGCAGCCTTGATACGAGAGCGGTGTGCATGGCGTGACCAGCGCGATCGGCGACCACGTTGCCGAGAATCTGGTGTCCGACGAGTGCCAGGTCCCCAATCAGATCCAGGACTTTGTGACGCACAAATTCGTCGTCGAAGCGCAGTGGAGGGTTCACCAGGCCATCGTGGGTCAGTACGAGCGCGTTTTCGGCAGAGGCGCCGCGAATCAATCCCTGCTGGCGCATGGCCTCGGCTTCGTGAAGAAATCCGAAGGTGCGGGCCGGCGCAATGTTAGCAACGTAATGCCCGTTGGTCAGGGTCTGAGTGAAAGTCTCGCGTCCGATCAGCGGATGCGGAAAGTTGATAGTGTAGGAAACCGAATAGCTCTCTGCCGGATACACCGCCATGAACTTGTTGCCTTCACGGAGTTCAAGGGCGCGAAGAATACGGATGTAAGTTCGTGGGCGGCGTTGTTTGCGCACACCAGCCCGGCGAATCAAGTCCACAAATGGGCGCGCGCTGCCATCGAGGATAGGTAGTTCCAGATTGTCCAGTTCGACGTAAGCGTTGTCGATTCCCATCCCCATGAAGGCCGAAAGCAGGTGTTCGGTGGTTGAGATCAGAACGCCTTTCTTCATCAAGCTGGTTGCATAGCTGACGCGAGCCACGTTGCGGCCAGTGGCTTCAACTTCGAATCCATCGAGATCAGTCCGCCGGAAGATGATTCCTCTATTGGCGGGGGCAGGAAGGAGTTTGAGGGCAACCGGAGCGCCTGAGTGCAAGCCAACACCGCTGCACTCCACCGCCGAGCGAATTGTCTGTTCCTGGATCAGAGACACCTTTCCCGACCCAACAGGTTAAGGCTCGGGACGAATATCCGTCTGTGGCAAATCAGCCACACTAAGCGGCGTGGAAGGCACAGGAAGTCCAGTGTAACTATATATATTTACAGTTATTTACAAACTACCTAGACTCCAGCGTTGCGCCGAAGTGGAACACCTTCGGTAACTAAGAATGCGATGCAATTAATGCCGGTTTCCCGCGCTGGTGGCGGTTTTGGGGTCAAAAAGGGACTCGCTAAGCCCTTGGTTGAAGCCGGCCGAGGTCAGGAAGAACTGGGCCGCCATTTCGCCGTTGAAGAAGCGCGTAGTGTCGAAGGGTGTCATAACATTGTGCGCCATTCGGTAATTGTCGTAGATCTCTTCTTCCACGTTCCGCTGCTTGTCCACCGGATCGCGCCAGGTAAAGCTTTTTTTCACCGGCAAGTGAGTGCTTGAATCGAGATACAAGGTTACGGCTTCATTCTTGGAGTTCATCACTGTAACCTGGTCGGCTTGCTTCTGGGCGGCAACCGTTTGCCCCTCGTAGAACAGCGCCACGCCGGGCTCGTTCAGCCACTGCCGAAGCACCGCATCAAGCGCAAAGTGGCGCCGCCGCAAGTATGGATCCATCTCCTTACTGTCCATGTCGCGCACGCCCCGGTAGGTAACTTCGTAGCCTTTATCGCCGACGTAGAGCTCAACCACATCGCGCTTCTTGGTCAGTTCGACGCGGTCCTGGTCTGGAAACTTACGGAAGCGCCAGAATAACGTCCCCAGGCTGTTCGGTTCTCCATGATGGAAGCTGTAGCTGCGGCCTTCCTGAGTCATGTCCTGAGCGTTCAGATAGGCCTGTCCGCCCAATGCCTGAATCGTCTGATCAAGGATTGTGCGAGCCTTCCGGGCGCTCTCCAGGTCAGTAGGAATCGCCTGCGGCTTGTCTTGAGTGGGCGCAGCGCTTTCCGATGAGTTAGTAGGCGCGCTTTGTGCGAAAACAAGCGCCGTCAGCAGTAAGACGGTGAGGACATATTTCATCTCTTCAGGTTGTTAGACGCGGAAGACGCGGCGATTAGCTGCCCCGGTTCAACGCTTTCATCATCCTACTAGCACCGCGCCGCCATTGACGTTGAATACTTCGCCGGTTACGAAGCCCGCCAGTGAGGTGCAAAGGAACAGGATAGGGCCTGCAATCTCCTCCGGCGTGCCAACTCGTCCGATCGGAATGACGCTCAAAATTTCTTTTGCGGATGTAGGATCGTCCAGCGCAGGTTTGGACATGTCCGTGTCCACCCATCCCGGCGCAACGCTGTTCACATAGATATGGTCCCGTATCAGTTCGGTTGCCAGTCCTTTCACCATGCTGATCAGCGCGCCCTTGGTGGCAGCGTAATCGCAATGAAAAGCTTCTCCCCGCTGTCCGGACGTGGAGCTGATGAGCACAATGTGACAGGGAGACTTAGGGCTGGCTATTTTCTTCATCTCCGCGACCGAATGCTTCAGCAGTCCAAAGACTGAGTCGAGATTGATGGCCACCGTCCGGCGCCACTGCGCGTCGGACATTTTGTCAATGGATGCCGGTTCCACTGGCCATACTCCATGATTTGCCACCAGAATGTCGAGGCGGCCAAAGCGCTGCATACACGCGTTCACGAGTTCCCGCGCAGACCCAGTCCCGTGCAGATTACACTGCATTGCGGCGCAGTTTGCTTCTCCACCCTCGCGAACGAGTTTCGCTGCTGCCGCCTGGGCTTTCTCGTAGTTAAAGAAAACCCGAGCGCCAGCTTCGACAAACATTTGAACTGTGGCGGCGCCAATTCCGCGTGAGCCGCCAGTGATTAGGGCTACCTTGCCGTCTAGAGATAAGGGTACGGGCATAGGCAAGTAGTTTCGGGCTTGCGGGCACGATTTGGCAAATACGGGACGGGCTGAGCGCGTGGCGGTTACAGATTAGGCAAGCTGCGTTCAACCTTGAGTTCGCGCGCCAGGACGCGCACCAGCATGCCGTCGAAGCGGATGCCGCTGAATTTCTCCAGCTCGACCAGAGCTTGGTCGCTGCTCTTGCCGGGAGCCATGGAGCGATCGCTAATCAGGTTCACGTAGGCATCCGCGACCGAGATAATCCTCGACCACAGCGGAATATCTTCCCCGCTCAGGCCGATGGGATAGCCGCTACCGTCCACCCATTCGTGGTGGGCTTCAATCGCTTTCTGGATGCGCTCGCTGTTCGGAAGCGTGCTGACGATTTCTCCGCCCACGCGAGGATGCATTTTCACCAGCTGGAACTCGTCGTCGGATAGCGCATTATGTTTATTCAGGATGCGTTCGGGGACGAACAGCTTACCCACATCGTGCACTCGTCCTGCGAAGCCCAGTTCCCGGACGTCTTCCGCTGAAAGGCCGAGCGAGCGGCCGATCATTTCCGAATACTGCGCCACAGCGTCGCCGTGTCCGGCAACATTCAATTCCCGTGACTCAGCGGCTCGAGTGAGGGCTTCGATCGAGTCCCTAAGGATCGGAAGGTTTTTCTGATCCGCGCCCGCCGACAACTTGCGCAAGGTCCCAACCAGTTCTTCCACATGCTCGGATCCCGTGCGCTCGCGCTGCAGAAAGCCTTCGATGTAACCGGAAACTAGTTGCCGCTGCACGGCGCTGCCCTGGTCCTCGCTCCGTTCCTCAGCAGTTGACACCCGGTCGCCTCCCGCCTTCTTGGAGACATACATGCCAGCATCCGCGACCCGGATAATGTCTTCTGCCGCAAGCCCATGCACCGGAAAGCTGGCCACGCCAAAGCTGCCGGTGATGTGATGCTCGCTGAGGGTTGGATCGGTCGCGAGCCACAGGCGGAGGCGTTCCGACAGAATCTGCGCCTGCTCCACTCCAGTTTCCGGCATCAGAATGACGAATTCGTCTCCGCCATAGCGTGCGACTACGTTCGATTGGCGGCACTTTGGCTCCAGCAGGCGTCCCACCCGGGCCAGGACCAGGTCGCCTTCCAGATGCCCGTAGGTGTCATTCACTTCCTTGAACTTGTCGAGGTCAATCAGCACCACAGAGAATGGCCGTCCTGAGCGTGAAGCTCGCTTCCACTCTGACAACAGCGATTCCCAGAAGAAACGCCGCGTCTTGATGCTGGTGAGTCCATCGGTGATGGACTGCTGCTGCAGTTTCTGGAATACGAAAGAGTTGTGTAACGCCGTGGCCAGCAAGTCGGCCAGCGTGTTCATGACGAGTGCATCTTCAGTAGAAAAAGCCCGCTCCTGATCGCTCTCCACGTTGAGGACACCCAACAGCGTGTCGCCGTAGGTGATCGGGATGCACAGCACGCTTCGCGAACCCGGTAGCAGACCTTGAATCTGGCCGCCATCAGCATTGGCGTTGACCAACGCCGTCTCTCCGGTGCGCGCCACCCGGCCTACGATTCCGGCGGTGATGGGGATCTTCCTGCCCTTTTCTCGAGCCGTGATGCCGGCATCTACTTTGATCTCGATCTCTTTGGTCGCATAGTCGAGAATGCCGATGCCGATGTGATCGAAGCGGAAATTTTTCTGGATATGACCAACAATATCCGCCAGCATCTGCTCCGCGTCCTCGCTGGAAATCGCGGTTTTTGAGACGCTGTTCAAGAACGCAAACTGGCGCGAGCGGCGTTGCTCTGCCCCGAACAACCGGGCATTTTCGATGGCCACCGACACCTGTCCGGCGGCGGTCTTCAGCACGTCCAGGTCGCGCTGCTCGAAAATGTATTCGCGATTCGTGCTCATGGCGGCCATAACGCCAGTGGCCTTCCCGTTCACGAGAACTGGCGCCGCACAGAACGACCTTGCAGGGCGGTGGGGGGCGTAGGTGACTCCCAGGCGTTCGCGCGCATGTTCCAGGTCGGAACGAATCAGTAACGGCTGCCCGGTACGTAGAACATATTCCGTCAGTCCGTTGTTGGCCTTGCGCTGCCTTCGTGGCAGAGGCTGTCCGTCTTCTACTTCCAGGTGAAAAGCAATCGAGTCGCCTTCCTGGAAGGCGACGTAGAAGTTCGAGGTATCAAAAATCTGGCCCAGTTCCTTCTGCACCGTACGCAACACATCCTGCTGATCTAAGCGCGAGCTGATGGCCTGTCCTATCTGGGTGAGCAGTTGATATTCCTTGGTGCGCCGCTGGGCATCGTGCATGATCACGTAATTTTCCAGCGTGAGCCCGATCTGCAATGCCAGACCGATCAAGAGCCGCAGATTGGAGGCACCGAAGAGCTGGCGTTCCGCGTGAGGAAACAGGACTACACCGAAATTGTGCTCGCGCGTTTGCAGGCTCACCGCGGTGAGGTTACGGATGTTCTCGGCGGCCAGCGCTTGGCGGAATTGCTCGAAGCGTCCGCCCGGAAATGCGGGAAGGGGCTCAGCCATTTCCAGAACGTTCTTGAAGGTGAAGAAACCGCCGCGGCGATAAGCCAGTTCGCAGACATACTCACCCGCACCGCTGGCGTCCAGGTTGGCGGCAAAGGCTGGAGAAAATCCTATCTGCACCGACGGCAAAACCGCGCGCCAGCGCTCGGAGATGCAAATTACAGCCCGATTAGTAGGCAGCGGCGCAACCAGACGGTCAAGAATGCTTTGCATACTGGGGACCAAATCGGTTGACGAAAGCAGCCGCGTCGGGTCAACGCCAAGGGTGGAAAATGCGAGGGCATTCTCCTGCACCGCATTACGCTCATTCTCGAACAGGACCATCACCATGGCGATGCCCAGAAGCATCTGCGGAACCGCGCTGAAGGGAGATTGGAACTGCTCAAACAACATCAGCACCGTCCAGCACGCCAGGAAAATCGAGAGCATCCAGAACGCCAGAGATCCCTTCCGCTGGGCGGTCACATAGAAGTGAAATGAGCTGTAGCCAAGCACCGCCGCCAGTCCAAATTCCAGCCGCAGATAGTGCGTAATCGCCGGCGGAAGACTACTCAGCAGCTGGGGCTTCACGCTCAACAACGCCAGGACCGCCGCGGCCACAGCCACGCTGATTTCGAACCAGCGCAGCCGGAATGCCTCAGACCTCTCGGAACTGGTCAGCCGCCGGGTCAGACGAGTTGAGACCAGTATGCAAAGGGCCATAACCACCAGCAGCAGCAACGCCAAAAAAGACACCACCGTGCTGCGGAACCACAATTTCGACCAGGCATCCAGCGCATAGTGCAGTGTGTACGCGGCCCAGGCGAACTGCCAGGCGCGAAAATACGGCTGTCGGCTCTGCTCGTGCAGGTAGGTGAATACCAGGAACAGCAGGAACGCCACCACTCCCGGCAGCACCACTGTGCTGATGACAATATTATTCATGATGATGAGGCGACGAAGTCCTGCCTCCTACTTCAGGTGGGGAAGCGCGCTTTCATGGTTTCATACGTTTGCAGGCAAGACAATAGGGTTTGTGCTTGCGGTAATGCCTTTGGTTAGTCACCACGGTCACCGCCGGCCGTTTGCTTGACGCTGCCTAAGGCGGGCCGTAACATCCAGTCTGGTTATCAAGAATGGCCAGTATTTCAGCCCCAAATCTCAATTCGAGCGCGAACCCGCGAGTCCGGTTTGCCCCCTCCCCCACCGGTTACCTGCATGTCGGCGGGGCCAGGACCGCCCTTTTTAACTGGCTTTTTGCACGTCATTTCGGCGGCACTTTGTTACTGCGCATCGAGGACACCGACCTGGAGCGTTCAACCCCGGAAATGGTCGAAGGCATCCTGCTGGGGATGCAGTGGCTAGGTCTCTCCTGGGATGAGGGGCCTTATTATCAGACCCAACGAGTCGATCTGTACCGTAATGCGGCGGCGAAGCTGATCGAATCCGGCGCCGCGTATTACTGCTTCTGTGCCAAGGAAGAAATTGAGCGCGCGCGGGCCAAAGCGGCTGCAGAAAAACGCCCTCCTCAGTACGAAGGCACCTGCCGGAAGATTGACCGTGCCGAGGCCTCGCGCCGCAAGGATGCCGGGGAACCGGCCGCCGTCCGTTTTGCCGTTCCCGAAGCCGGCAACACGTCTTTCGACGACGCCGTCTTCGGCAAGGTTGAGTTCGCCAATACGGAGATTGAGGATTTCGTCCTGTTGCGTTCCGACGGCAGCCCCACTTATCACTTGAGCGTGGTTGCCGACGACATTGACCTCCGGATCTCACACATTATCCGCGGCGCCGATCACATTTCGAATACGCCGAAGCAGGTTCTGCTGTATCGGGCGCTGGGTACAGCTCTGCCGGTGTTCGCCCATGTGCCGCTCATTCTCGGCCCGGACAAGACGCGGCTGAGCAAGCGCCACGGGGCCACCAGCGTGATTGCCTATCGCGAAGAGGGCATTGTCCCCGAGGCATTTCGGAATTTCCTGGCATTGCTGGGGTGGACCCCTCCCGAGGGCACAAAAGAGGTCCTGGGCGATGCGGAACTGATCCGCCTGTTCAACCTGGACTCCATCTCGCGCTCCAATGCCGTCTTCGACCGCGCGAAACTGGATTGGTTCAACACCGAATACATCCGCGCGTATTCCGCCGAACGCCTGCTGCCGCTGATTGAAGATGAATGGAAGAAAGTCGGATTGGCACCCGCTGCAGACCGCGAAGCTCTACTTGCGACGATCGACCTTCTGAAGCCTCGCGCGCGCAGCCTGAAAGATTTTGCCGTATCGTTTCGCGCGTTCTTCAGCGATGAGTTCGAGCCTGATCCAGCAGCGGTCGAAAAATTCCTGAAAGATGACAGCGTGAGGAAAATGCTGCTTGAACTCGGGGAGCGCTACTCCGCCCTTGAAGATTTCAGCGAGCCGGAAACCGAAAAAATCCTGCGTGACTTCGCCGCCGAAAAGGGCGTGAAAGCCGGTGCCCTGATCAATGGCGCCCGCGTCGCACTGACCGGACAAGGAGTGGCGCCAAGTCTGTTTGCCGTGATGCAATCCCTGGGCAGAGACAGGACGTCGGCGCGGTTGCGGGCTGTCGAGGATCTTGCGGCGCGAACTGTCTCCGTCAGTTCGTAACCGGCCGCCTCCTATCTGGTTTCGGATCACTTGCTCTTGTACGTAAATGTCACGTTGGTTTCCTCGTTGACCACCAGCGGCCTCACGAAGTGGAACGCTGTTCCAGCATGAGGCACCTCGATGGCCACTGGTAAAACTCCCGCTACCCGCTTCTGGAGATTGAGCACGTTGGAGGACGGAGCATTCTGCGCAGCTTGTGCCTGCTTCCTGGCCTCGCGCTGCTCTTTTTCATAGTCGTGGTTGGGTTCACTGGCGACGCCGGTCACCTCGATCACTTCTGAAGCAGTCCCCACATTCAGCGCAGTATTCACTTGCCCCGGTCGGTTCGAGTCATAGGCAAAATTCTGCGACCAGCTCTTGAATCCCGTGGAATCGACCCGAGTTTTCAGCTGACCCGAGGGTGCGCCGAAGACTCTCCAGGAGCCTTCCACATTTGTAGCTGCACTCATCTTGTATCCAGTATCGGATGTCACAGTAATTCGGGCGTTTGGGATGACGGCGCCGGCCGGGTCCACGACGACACCTCCCAGCTGGCCGGGCAGCAATGGCTCCATTCGGAAGTTAAAATTGCCTGCAACCGGCATGGCTTCCGGCATCAGCTCATTTGTGGCTCCAGCGTTGATCTCCACAAAAGCAGGCGGCACCAGGTCGGCTGCCATGACATCGCCGGCAAAGTTTTTTACCTTGTATTGCTCGGGAAGAAATATCTCCCACTGCAACAGATCAATGGGAATATCCATGCTGGGGAGAGAGATTTCGGAGCCGCCTTTCTTCGCGAACGGCGCACCGGAATGCATGAACACAAACGACACGGTGTACACGTCGGTTGGATGAAACCCAGGACGTAACAGCGGGACGCGGTTGCCATCGGTACCTTCTACCGGTTTCACCTTTTCGCCGGCGACGTCCGCCGAGAGAATGCTGGCTCCAGCGGGCAGCGCAACTTTCAGAAACGGTTGTGCCTGGTTCTTGATCAAGAGCTTCACTTCGGTCAGCGACTTTCCCTCGGACGTGACCAGCGTGGTAATCACCGCGTTTTCCGCGACCGCTCCGAGAACGTTGCTGTCGGGAAAGCGAACCCATTCCAGAGCGAGCGCAGGAGCTTCATTCGGCTGCCGATGATAGCGAAAGGCCGCCTGCGGCGGAAAATGCGCCAGCGACCGCAGATATGGGTTGGCCTCTTTCACGTCCATGCGCTTCAGGCCTCCGGTTTCGGTCGCGGTGATTTCCATGCTGCCGGCGCCTTCCACCAGCAGCTCGCCCGTTTCTCGTTGAGCATTCTTAAAGCTGACAAATGGCGCGTCTGCGTTGGTCGCAGAAAGCGCTCGTTCCATGGAGACCAGGAACTCGTGGTTTCTCTGGCTAGGCGCGCTGACTTTCAGGATCAAAACCCCTGCCTGGGTTTCGGTGGAATCCAGCGATGCTCCGGTCACTCCGGTGATTTCGTATCCAGCAGGAACTTCAACTTCGAATTGCGCCGGGTCGCCCTGGACGACGGTGACGTCTGCCAAGACCGCAACTGCAAGATCGGCTTCGCTGACAGACACGAGCGTTTTCAGGTCTGCAAGAAAACGGACTTCGCGAGGTGCAACCGGAGGGGCCGTGTCCCGCGTCGCCCACCAGATACCGGCTGGCTGCCCTGGCGCCAGTGTCGCTTCCACGGTGGTATGCCCATTCTCCGATGTGCGGCTGGTTATCAGCCCGGGACTGAGGTTTACCAATGTATGCTCGCCGGGAACAACCAGCGATAGGGTGGTGCTGCCGGCGGAGGGAACTGGCAGGCTCACCGAAGCGCGCCCGGCTTCAATTCTGAGCGGCAGACCTGCGTCCAGCAAGATAGAGAACTCGGCCGGACCGGAGAGAACTGCGGTCTGAATTCTGTTCTCCTGCAACAGCGGCACGGCTTTGCTTTCCCGGTGGGCATCGAGGATAGTCCAACCTGTGGTCAGGGGGATTTTGACCGCGCCCTTGCCTAGAACCTCTCCATCGAATTGAATTGTGCCCAACACCGAATCGTCACCGGCCTTCAACTTCAGCGCAGCATGTTTGAGCGAATACGAAAGCGGTGGCAGATCCGGCTTCTTCGCGGGCTTGCCGGCCAGCTCCATCAACTTGTTGTACTCGTCGAGACCGAGGGTCACGTTTCCAGAATCCGGCAATGGCAATGCCGCCTTGTCCTGCGCCCCCGCCAAGAGAGACCCGAGTAGTACGAAGAAAAGGAAAGCTGTTTTCATCGCGCACTTCCTTTCTTTTCCCGCTGATAGCTAAGTGAAGAACTTGGAATCTGGCTGGCGCTGGTTAGTTCAGCGACCAAGAACAGAGACGGCCCAAAAGCCGGGAAGGAAACCTTAATGGGGAGAATTCCTTTGGCTCTGGATCCCTGCGATTTGGCGAAAAACTTATCGACCAGCGCCCGCGTGTCTTTACGGTCCCGCGCATCTTCGGATTGCATGGTAAGGACGTTTCCACCGACTCCGCTTCCAGTCCCTGTGGCAGCTTCGATGTTGAACGCCGACGACGAAGGGTTCTCGTAAGTTTCGGTCCGGAAAGCGCCGGGCTCAGCCGACACTCTAAACAGCGGCGGATAATAAACCAGCAGGCCAGTTCGTGAAACCGGCAAGTCCAGCGCCGGCAGCGTGAGCGGGAAGGTGCCTTTGTCTTGCCACTTGGTTCCGCGAGTGAAGTAGAACACTTCCACCGCGAACTCGGGCGCATCTTCGCCGCCGCGCGCCTTTTCCAGTGGAACCAAAAGACTCCCATCCGGAGCCTGGCCGGGCCTTACGGGCTTGCCCGACAAGGCGGCGCTCCATACGGTAGCGCCCGCGGGCAGCGTGATCTTAACGAAGTTCCTCTGGTTGTTGCGGATGGCATACCTGGCTTGGACCAAGGTCTTTCCGTCATTGCTCACCAGGACTCGATAGCGGGCTTCTTCGACGTTCGCCAGCAAGACCGCCTGCTGCGTGTAGCGGGTGACATTCACGGTGAGAGCGCGCGCTTCCGGGTCTCCACTGCGAAATCGAAAAGCAGCCAACGATGGAGACTGGCGGCTGGCGACCATTTCACCCAGATCGGTGGCATCGGCCTGTTCCAACCCTTGCGATTTCAGGTCTTTGATCTCCCCCGCTCCCAGAACCTCAACCGCCACGCCTCCGGTTTCGCGTTCGGCGTCAAGCAAGTGGAACAGCGGAACCTCGACCTGGCCGTCACGAGGGAGACGGGTCTCACCGCTCACCACGAATCGAGTACTTTGCTCGACCGGTTCGAGGAATGTGACCACCAGATTTTCGCCCTGCATTTCCCAATCTGCCACCGCCGCGCCGGAAACCTGATTGATATTGATATTTGCGGGCAGATGAATCTTGACTGCGCGAGCCTCGCCTTGCGTGACCTGAACGTCCGCTTCCACAGCAATCGCAGTTGAATCCTCACTCAGGCTTACCAGTTGCGTGAGCGACCCTCGCATCCGCAAAGGCAGGCTGCTGTGGTGGTCCTCCGTCTTCCTGCGCCAGGTGAAAGTGAGTGGCTCCGTCCCGCGGCCATAGGCCATCCATTTGCTTTCACGATTGGCTTCTGATTTTTCGGTCAGCAGTCCGCCGCTGACTTTCACATCGACATCCGGACGAAGGAGTTGGACGGACGCGCGAATCATCCCCGATTCAGTTGGAGGCAGAGAGATACTCTCCTCGCCAGCCGTGGCCGACACCGGTAGAGCAATGCTGAGCATGAGCACCGCTCGGCCTGGATGGGAAAGGAGCGCCGACACTTGACCTTTCCCACCGGCAGTGAGCACCAGGGGCTTGCCGTCAAGCTGCGCCTCCCGCACCAGCAGCCCGGATGGGATGGGAACGCGCACCCAGCCATCCTTCAGCACATCCACGGTCAGGTCCGCGCGCCCGGTCGCTACTTCGCCATTGCCGTTGATCCGCAGATCATAGTCAACCCGTGTCAGCGTGGCATCTACGCTCGGCGGCTCGGCGGCGGGTTCGACCGGATAAGCCCTCGCGTGTAAATCGCGATATTCGTCAATGGGGATGACTACCCAACCCGGAGAATGCGCCGATTCCTGCGCGGTGGAATTGCTCGCCAGTAAACAAAGAGCTGCGGCGCAGAGCCACAATACCCACGACCCTCTAGGCGACGAAAACCTCTCGGATCTCGACATATGTCCTCCGCCTGTCGTCTTTAGCAGAACGCACTCAGCATGCAAACTTGCGGGAATTGTGGGCAGGCAAGGTCCGTGTGGGTCGGACACTCTGGTCCGACGCATTTGACTCTGATTTTTTGGCTTCGCCTTGAAAGATTGAGCTGCAGCGACCTACCACGTCAACCCAACGTCAAAGTCGTCGGACAAGAGTGTCCGACCCACGGGCACATCACAGATATACGGACGGCAGAAACGGCGCGAGCCTACGGCAGGCCCGGTTCCTAAGCTGTCTTCACTCTCGTCACAAACAGCGCCTTCCCCGCCCAGCGCAGAATTCTCCATCCCGCCGCCGCGCAGATCAGAATCGTCGCCAGCCACAGCAAGACTGTCGGCAGATAGAACAGAAACGCGGCCATCGACGCCGCGTAGTCGCCGACGCTATCCAGTCCCTGCCGCGCCGTGAGCTTGAGCTGATACAAAGGCCGCCAGTTCAGGCCAAACACCTGCGCGTCGGCCTCTGCGCGCAACGATATCGTCAGCGCCACGGTTTCTACTTGTTTGGAGAGCGCGTCGAATTCAGCCTGCTGTTGCTCGATTTCGCCGCGCACTTCATTCAGCTTGTCGCTCACGTCGAGCGTGTCCTGCACGGTCTTGGCCTGCTTCAGGATTCCCAGATACTGCGTCTCTTGCGCGCGCAGGTTGCGCAGGCGCGCGGCCTGGTCCACGTATTGCCGAGTGACGTCCTGGGCTTCGAGCTTTTCACTTTCCACCTGCAAGCCAAGCTTGCGGACTTCGGCGCGAGCGTCTTCGAAGCGTGCCGCCGGGACGCGGATGGTTAGCGATGCGCTTGATGCTTCGTCGCCACCGTAGAGATCAGAACTGACGAGAAATCCGCCGAGCTGATCTGCAAGCTGCCGAATTTTGTCTGACGCGTCTCGGGGATTTTTGACAATGAGGTCCATCGCGCTAGTGCGGATCATCTTGCGGTCGTCCGGGACGGCGATCTTCGGGACACTTCGCATGGGCCGCGTCTGCGCGCTGCCTATGGAAAGGCTCGTCACCGATGCCTGCAGCGGCGTTTTCTCGTCCGTGGCATAGCCGCCGGGAACACCACCCACTACGCCCTTTACGCGATGCGAAAACGAAGTTTCGCGCCAGAACGATTGCGGCCTCCACTCGTCCGACGTACTCAGGCCAGTCGCCCTCTCCGCGCTGATCCCTCGTGCGCTTTCACGCGGTTGGATTGCACCGATATACACCGACATCAGGCCTGCTGTAATCAGCCAGCCCGTCTTCAGTGGCTTCCGGCTCCGCTGCCAGAATCTGCCCCACGGAATCTGCATGACGTCCTCCCAAACCATAGACGGCTTTCGGGATGGTTTTGTTCCCGATGTGCCGTCTTTGGGAGAACGCCCAATCGATGCGAACTTGCGGGAATTGTGGGCAGGCAAGGCCCGTGTGGGTCGGACACTCTTTGTCCGACGCTCTTGACGTTGTTCTTGCTGAGGTTCAGCGACTCGGAAAAGTCAAAGTCAAAGTCGTCGGACAAGAGTGTCCGACCCACACGGGCAAATCAAATATCCAGGTTTTTCACGTCCAGCGCGTTCTCTTCGATAAACTTACGGCGCGCTTCTACGTCTTCGCCCATGAGGGTGGTGAAGATGGTTTCGCACTCGGCTAGGTCTTCGAGTTTCACGGAAAGAAGGGTGCGGCGCTCGGGATCCATGGTGGTTTCCCAGAGCTGCGGAGCAGTCATTTCGCCCAGTCCTTTGTAGCGCTGGACGGAGAAATCTTTCTTGCCTTCAGCCAGCACGTGATCGAAGAGCTCACGTGCGGTGGCTTTTTCAACTTCGACCTTGGCAGCCTTCTTCGCAGCGGGTTTGGCGGCTTTCTTTTGTGCTTTCTCAGAGTCTCCGTTTTCGGATTCGTTTTCAGCCTCGTCACCATTCGTGCCATCGCCGCCAGCCGCGCCCTTGGCCACAGTCTCGACAATGAACGGCGGCTCCATGTAGATCTCGATTTGCTTGAACTTGGTGAGCATCTGGCGGTACTCGGGCGTGGACGCCAGCTCCCAGCTGATGAGATGTTCGGCGCCCTGCGAATTCAGGTAGCGCACTTCCCACAGGTTGTGCTCTTCGTCGAAGCGGGCTTCGACTTCCTTGAACTGCAGTTCTTTTTGCAGCTTCTTCAGTTCTTTTTCCAACTTCTCGATTTTTTTAGGCTGGGTCTTCTTGTCGCCTTCAAAATCAGCGCGCTTCGAAAGATCGAGCTTCGGCAGAATATCGGTTACCCGCTCGGAGCGCAGGCGCTTGTCCACTTTGTCGTGGAAGTCGAGAAATTCTTTCAGCACGGTAATGAACTTGGCCAGCGCCGTGCCTTCGAGTTTGGCCGCGCCCTCGCCGTAGCGAACGATCAGCCCCTCGGAGGCGCGCTTGACCATTACCTTCACGAACTCGCGGTCGTCTTTGATGTACTGCTGCGACTTGCCCTTCTTGATCGAGTAAAGCGGCGGCTGCGCGATGTAAATATTGTTGCGCTTGATCAGGTCCTGCATGTGGCGGAAGAAAAACGTTAGCAGCAAGGTGCGGATATGGCTTCCGTCCACATCGGCGTCGGTCATCAGAATGATTTTCCCGTAGCGGAGCTTGGCGGGATCGAAGTCCTCTTTCGAGATGCCGGTGCCGAGCGCGGTAATCATGGCGCGAATTTCTTCGTGCCCCAGCATCTTGTCGTAGCGCGCTTTTTCGACGTTGAGAATTTTTCCCTTCAGCGGAAGAATCGCCTGGAAGCGGCGATCGCGGCCCTGCTTGGCCGTACCGCCTGCGGACTCGCCCTCCACCAGGAACAGTTCGCAGCGGTCAGGCTGCCGTTCGCTGCAATCTGCTAGTTTGCCGGGTAAGCCACCACCGTCGAGAGCGCCCTTTCTGCGTGTCAGGTCGCGGGCTTTGCGTGCAGCTTCGCGAGCGCGAGCTGCGTCCACCGCCTTGTTGATGATCTTGCGCGCGACCGTCGGATTCTGCTCGAGGTATGCGCCCAGCCGCTCGTTCACAAACGCCTGCACGATCCCCGCGATATCGGAATTCAACTTGCCTTTGGTCTGACCTTCGAACTGTGGCTGCGGCAACTTCACGCTGATCACGGCAACCAGACCTTCGCGCACGTCGTCTCCAGTGAGATTTTCTTTTACATCTTTGAACAGGCCCATCTGCTGCCCAGCGTAGTTGATGGTGCGAGTGAGCGAAGTGCGGAAGCCCGAAAGATGCGCTCCGCCGTCCACCGTGTTGATGTTGTTGGCGAAACTGAAAACGCTCTCCGAGTATCCGTCGTTGTACTGAAGGCCAATTTCCATGGCCACGCCGTCGCGCTCGGCTTCCATGTAGATCGGCTTGTCGTGCAAGACCTGTTTGCCGCGATTTAGATGCTTGATGAATTCCGCAATGCCGCCGTTGTACTTGAACTCCGCAGACTTGGCTTCGCCGGTCTTCGAGTCAGTGGTTCGTTCGTCCGTTAGCGTGATCAGCAGGCCTTTGTTGAGGAAAGCGAGTTCGCGCAGGCGCTGCGCCAGCGTGTCGTAGTTGTATTCCGTGGCCGTGAAAATGCTTCTATCCGGCAGGAAGCGGACTTTGGTCCCGCGCTTGGCTTTGACCGCGCCAGTTTTCTTGAGCTTGCTGGTCGGCTCGCCTTTTGAATACGTCTGCTCCCAGGTGAAACCATCGCGCCAGATTTCCAGTTCCAACTCTTCACTGAGCGCGTTCACGCAGGAGACGCCGACGCCGTGCAGTCCGCCGGAAACCTTGTACGTGGAAGAATCGAATTTTCCGCCCGCGTGCAACGTGGTCATCACCACTTGCGCGGCGGGAATTTTTTCGCCGTCAATGTCCATCGCTTCCGTGGGAATTCCACGGCCGTTGTCCACCACAGTGATGGAGTTATCGATGTGAATGGTGACTTCGATTTTGTCGGCGTATCCGGCAAGCGCCTCGTCAACCGAGTTGTCGACAACTTCATAGACCAAGTGGTGCAAGCCGAGGTCGCCAGTCGAGCCAATGTACATGGCGGGACGCTTGCGAACAGCCTCCATGCCGCCGAGAACTTTGATGGAGTCGGCGGTGTAATCGCCGTTGCCACCATTCTTGGTTTTGTCGTCTCTAGTTTGGCCTATGATCGCGGTTGAGTTGATTTCTTTCGTCGCCATTCAGATGTGAGGAAGCCGATCGTTCCGCCTGCCCCTTGTGAACGCAAAAGCAGGGAAGTTTCGCCGTCTCCCAATTACCCTTCTCGATGCCTGCAAAATGACCCACAAATTACTGAAATTCCAATAACTTAAGGCATCTTTGGATTACTTAAATTTTATCACAATAAAGACCTTTTTTCGACCCCCGAATCGGGGCGGTAAACTGCTCGATTTAGGGCGCTTGAGCCTGCTGAAATCAGGCCGGAAGGGCACCGCCTCGGGCGGGCATTAGTGCGGGCAAGGTGCCGGAATCGTACCCGCAATTTCAGCTCGAACTTGGTAACATAGACGGATACCTCTATGAGTGTTCCTGTTTCCCAGATGTGGACCGTGGCCAGTTATGTGGTTGGGCAGAAGCTGGCCGGACGCAAGCAGTACCCGCTCGTCCTCATGCTCGAGCCTCTTTTCCGCTGCAACCTGGCTTGCGCCGGATGCGGCAAGATTCAATATCCTGCCCATATTCTGAAACGCCAGCTTACGCCGGAGGAATGTTTCAAGGCGGTAGATGAGTGCGGCGCCCCCATGGTCTCAATTCCCGGTGGCGAGCCGCTGCTGCATCCTCACATCGCGGAAATCGTCGAAGGCCTGGTGGCGCGCAAGAAATACATTTATCTGTGCAGCAACGCGCTGCTGCTCAAAGAGAAGCTCCATCTATTCAAGCCCTCGAAGTACCTGACCTTCAGCATTCATCTGGATGGTGAGCGCGAACACCACGACCTTTCCGTTTGCCTGGAGGGCGGTTACGACAAAGCCCTTGAGGGCGTTCGCGAAGCTTTGCAGCGCGGCTTCCGCGTGACCACGAATACAACTCTGTTCGACGGCGCCGATCCCCAGAGCGTGCGCGCCTTCTTCGACGAGATGATGGAGCTCGGCGTCGAAGGCATGATGCTTTCGCCGGGATACTCCTACGACAAAGCTCCCGACCAGCAGCATTTCCTAGGCCGCGCCCGCACCCGCAAACTGTTTCGCGCGATTCTTTCGAACCGCAAAAAAGGCTGGCGGTTCAACCAGTCCATGCTGTTTCTCGAATTCCTGATGGGCAAGCGCCACTACACCTGCACCCCCTGGGGCATGCCCACCTACAACATTTTCGGTTGGCAAAGGCCGTGCTACCTGCTGCAGGACGGATACGCCGATACGTTCGCCGAGCTGATGCGCGAAACCGAATGGGCCAACTACGGCACCGAGTCCGGCAACCCGCGCTGCGCCAATTGCATGGTGCACAGCGGATACGAAGCGTCGGCAGTAAACGAGACCTTCGGGTCGCTGCGAGGATTTGTGGACACGGTGAAAGCGACGTTGTTCAATCGCTATCCAGATGCGGAAGCGACACGGCTGCTGGATGAGATGTCGTCGCCCGAACCCACCGGGCCGCTGGTGCAGATCGAATCCCAGTCGCTCGAAGAGACGCGAGCGTAGATTGCTCGTG
>Ga0073928_10001131_pt1 | contig 53133 bp, 54 predicted proteins | sample PaiPotPPA55metaG_FD_76969 | JGI IMG/M metagenome (GOLD analysis project Ga0073928, IMG submission 76969) | Iron sulfur acid spring bacterial and archeal communities from Banff, Canada, to study Microbial Dark Matter (Phase II) - Paint Pots PPA... ... | reverse complement strand
GTCGGCCGAGAACTGCGGGAGCCATCGGCTGGTGGCGGCGAGGAGCTCGTCGGTCATGCGCACGACGTGCTCGTACGGGAGCCGGCCCGCCATCGGGTCGGCGAGCATCGCCTCGAGCACCGTGGTACGGCTCCCGGTGAGGGCGGCTTCGACGGTGAGCTCCTCGGCGATCGCGACCCGCCGCAGCTGCTCGCCCAGAATCGACGGCACCGACACGGAGTCGCGGGGCACGACGGCGCCGTCTCGCGCCAGGCCGATGCACTCGACCACCGTGCCCTCCCCCACGTTCCGGACCTGGCCGGTGTTCGGCAGGTTCACCGGGAGCGGCCTCTCGACGCCGCGCCGGATCGAATCCAGGAGCGGCGCCACCAGCTCCCCGGACGGGAAGGTGCTGATCTCCTCGCTCGCCAGCAGGTCCACCACGTCCTGGTCGTCCTGGCGCTTGTCGGCGATGTGCCCGTCGAGCCCGTAGTGGTGAACCGACCACTGGCGGCCGAAGTCCGACGCGGGCGTGACGAAGCCGGCGAAGAACTCACCGACGTGGGTGTCGGAGGACGCAGGGAGCACGCCGAAGCGCTGGAACAGCTCCAGCTTCAGCCGGTTGCCGGCGATCACGTCGGCCTTGGTCCACTCGGCGCCGGGGCTGACCTTCCGGTAGTGCATCCCGGCCGGGGGCGTCATCCACAGCGGCGCCGCTTGGGCGGCCTCGTCGTCGAGCAGGGCGCGGAGGCGCTCGAACCCGTCGTCGCCGTCGACCCGCAGCGCCGTCGCCAGCGGCAGGTGGTTCACGCCCGCGACGACCGGGTCGATCCGCCGGAGATCGGCGTCGAGGAGGAGGCTGGTGACGAACTGGAGCCCGATGACCTCGTTGCAGAGACCGACGGTGCGCACCGGGGTCTCGCGAGTCACGGACCGGCACAGGGCGGACAGCGGGTTCGTGACGTTCAGGAGCAGCGCGTCCGGGCTGCGGCGGGCGATGCAATGGGCGATCCCGAGCAGGACCGGGATGCTGCGCAGGGCCCGGCTGATCCCGCCCGGTCCGACGCTGTCGCCGACCGGCTGGCGCACGCCGTAGCGGGCGGGGATGTCGAGGTCGTGGCGCATGCTGTTGAAGCCGCCCACCGAGAACGCGGTGACGACGTACTCGGCTCCGTCGAGCCCGGCGTCGAGGTCGGTCGTGCCGGTGGCGGTGAGGCCGATGCCGGGCCGGCGCTTCGCGACGTGGGCGGCGACGTCGAGCATCGGCGGGAGCGAATCGGCGTCGATGTCGACGAGGGTGACGTCGGCGTCCTGCAGCGTCGGCGTGTTCGCGAAGTCCGTGAGCAGGCGCGGCGTCCAGTGGGTGCTCCCGCCGCCGACGATCGTGACCCGAGGTGTCATCGCGCTCCTCCAGCGGGGACGATAGACGGGCCCACCGATCCGCCCCCCGAGCTCGGTCCGCCAGCACGGACCGGCCGGCGGTCACGATCCGGGCGTGACGACCAGGTCCTGGTACTCGGGGTGGCGCTCGATGAAGTCGGCGATGAACGGGCACAGCGGAGCGACCGCCAGCCCCTGGGCGCGCGCGTCGTCCAGGGCGCCGGTCGCGAGCTGGCTCGCCACCCCCTGCCCTTGCGCGGCCCGGTCGGTCTCGGTGTGCAGGAACGTGATCCGCCCCGGCGCCCGCCGGTAGGTGACGAAGGCGAGCACGTCGTGGCCGCGCCTGGCCTCGTAGCGGTGCCGGCGCGAGTTGTCGATCACCTCGACCGGCTGGGCCGGCGCGGCGGCGCTCATCGTGGCGCGGCTACGGCGCGACGGCTTCGAGGTCGGCGAAGCCCGAGGGGTTGTGGCGGCCGATGGCGGCGTGCTCGAAGATTCCCCAGCCGGTCTGGTCGTCGAACGTCGCGCGGGCCAGGTAGTCGGTGATCGAGAACGCGGCCCGGCCGGTCACGGCCGGGTCGTTGTGGTCGTACACCGATCCCTCGACCCACTCCTCGCCCTTCCAGATCCCGTGCGTCCACTCCGGGTCGGCGCCGTACCCGCAGCCGACGTTGAGCGGGATACCGACCAGCGGCTCGATGTCGAGCGTGCTCGTCTTGCCGTCCCGGCTCATGAGCTCCATCGAGGCGTGGATGGGACGGCGGGTCCCCGACTGGTAGCGGATCTCGGGCAGCGGCCAGCCCAGCTGCTCGGGCGGCCGCCCGGTGGCGGCGGGCCAGATCCGCACCGCGAAGTTCGTGTTGCGGAGCCCGTCCGAGTTCTCCTCGAGGATCACGTGGAGCGCGAAGTCGTCGAAACGGAGCGGGATCCAGTTCCACCACATCCCGCCGAAGGGCCGCGGCTTCCCGCCCGGCTCGGGCTCCCCGACGGGCCGGATGCCCCACGACCGGTCACGCGTGGCGGTGAACCGGTCGGGCGTGACCGCGATCCGCTCGCCGTCGACGCGCAGCTCCCCCTCCCAGGTGCCGACGCCGGCGAAGCGGGAGGCGTCGAGGAGGATCCGGTCGTCGTGGCGGCGGAGGTGCTGCGGCTCGGAGATCGGGCCGTACTCCGACCGGTACCGGAGGTCGAAGCCGAGGCCGTGGTCGTCGGCGTCGCAGACGAGCCGCAGCTCCCGGAACGGCTCGATCACCTCGATGCGGTAGGGGCCGACCTCCTGCTTCGTCTTGTCCGCGGGTCGCGCCCCCGACGTGCGCACCGCCCACTGCCGGTCGCCCCGCCGCACGGTCGCGTACGCGTCGATGACGCCCAGGTTCGGGTACACGCCGAGCCCGGTGATGAAGTACGCGTCGGCGTCGTGGTCGATGCCCTGGTAGATGCAGCGGTCGTAGAAGTGGCGGTCGCTGGTCGTCACGTACCGCATCGGCAGCGGCGCCTGGTGGATCGGGAGCTCGTCGAGCGGGTCGAATTCGAGCACGGTGCACCTCACCTCGCCGCGCGGCCGGACGCGCCAGAACGTACAGGATTCGCTCCTGGGGGCGAACCGGCGCCGGCCGCGCTCGTAGTGGCGATCACGCCTCGCCCGGCTCGGCCCGCCACGTGGCGAAGCCGACCGCCATCGCGACGAGTCCGACCGCCAGCGCGGCCGAGGCGTCGGCCCAGCCCGCGCCGAGCTCGCGCGTCAGCGCGATCCCGGCCAGGGCGACCCCGGCCTGCACGGCGCCGATCGCCGAGAGGTGGGCATCGCCGACGAGCCCCCGGCTCCGCAGGCGAGTCCCGAGGGCTCGCTTGCGCCGCGCGAGCGCGGCGAGCGCGACCAGCGACGTCGCCGCCAGGATCGCACCCGCGAGCGACGGATGCGATCCCTCGCCGGCGACCAGCCGGACGGTCGCGCCGACGGCGCTGGCGAGCCCGACCAACATCAAGCCGAGCGACACCGCCCGGTGCGCCACCTGCTCTCGACGCTCCGAGAACGCCTCGTGGCGCAGGCCGTGCAGGAAGTGAAAGGCCAGCGCCACCGATCCCAGCAGGTCGACGAGGCCGATCAGCCCGAGCGCGACGAGGACCGCGCTGGCCTCGAGGACGCCGATCGTGACCGCCGCCGTGCTGGCCATCGCGGTCCACGCGACGCTGACGACCGAGACCCGCATCGACGCCCGCACCAGCTCGGTGGGGTCGAGCGGGCGGCGGCCGGACCCCTGGGCCTCGGTCTTCGGCACGACGCCTCCTCGCGTGGTGCCGACCAGACTTCCCGGCGCGCCCCAGTTGCTGACGATTGAGCAGCCGGGAGACTACCGGTGGCGGCCTCAGCGCCGCTCCTGGCACCCGTCGCGCGCCGGCACCGACCGGCGGTGTGATCAGGGGATGTGCATGCCCGAGATCGCCCGCGCCACCACGAGGCGCTGGATCTCGGAGGTCCCCTCGAAGATCGTGTAGATCTTGGCGTCCCGGTGCCATCGCTCGACCGGGTACTCGCGCGTGTAGCCGTAGCCCCCGAGGATCTGGATCGCCTCTTCGGTGACCTTCACCGCCACCTCGCCCGCCTTCAGCTTGCTCATCGAGCCCTCGCCGCTCTCGAACCGCTTCCGGGTGGCGGCCATCCAGCAGGCGCGCCACACCAGCAGCCGGGCGGCGTCGATCTCCATCTTCATGTCGGCGAGCTTGAACGCGATCCCCTGGTTCTCGATGATCGGCCGGCCGAACGCCTGGCGCTCCTTCGCGTAGTCGAGCGCGTACTCGTAGGCGGCGCGGGCAATGCCGAGCGCCTGCGCGCCGACGAGCGGACGGCTGGCCTCGAAGGTGCTCATGGCGGCCTGGGTCTTGGTGCTCTTGCCCTCGCGGGCGCGCGCCAGGCGCTGGTCGAGCTTCTCCTTGCCGCCGAGGAGGCAGCGCCCGGGGACGCGCACGTCCTCGAGGACCACCTCACCGGTGTGGCTGGCCCGGATGCCGTGCTTCTTGTACTTCTGGCCGGCCCGCAGGCCCGGCGTGCCGGGCGGCACGACGAAGCTGGCCTGCCCCCGCGCCTTCAGCTCGGGGTCGACGGCGGCGACGATCACGTGCACGTCGGCGATCCCGCCGTTGGTGATCCAGGCCTTGGTCCCGTTCAGGACCCACTCGTCCTTGGCCTCGTCGTAGACGGCCCGGGTGCGCAGGTTGGCGACGTCGCTGCCGGCGTCGGCCTCGCTGACCGCGAAGGCGCCGAGCTGGATCTTGTCCGGCGTGCCGAAGCACTGCGGCACCCACTCCGCGACCTGCTCGGGGGTCCCGTTGCCGACGATGCCGGACACCGCGAGCGTGGACCCGAAGATGGAGAGGGTGATGCCGGCGTCGCCCCAGCACATCTCCTCGCTCACGATCGGGAACGTGATGCCGGTGGGGTCACCGAAGGCGTTGGCGATGAACTCCCAGGAGTAGAGGCCGATCTTGGCCGCCTCCTCGATGATCGGCCACGGCGTCTCCTCCCGCTCGTCCCACTCGTGGGCGGCGGGCCGGATGACGTCCTCGGCGAAGTCGTGGACCCATTTCTGGATCTGGAGCTGGTCCTCGTTGAGGTCGAGCGTGAAGTCGGCCACTGCCTGCCTCCTCGTCGAGCCGAGCGGTCCGGGCGCTCGCTGCAAGTTACCGGCTGGTAACCAGGCTAGCACGTGCCGGGTCCCCCGAGCCGGGGTCGGGCCGGGCTCAGGTGGTCGTGGTGGAGGAGGCGGTGCTGGTGGAGGGCAGCACGGTGCCGGTGACGGTGACGTCCTGGGACGCCTGGCGTCCGCCGCTGCTGGTGGCGGTCAGGCGGAAGGTGTGCCCGGTGGGCGGGCAGTGGAAGGCGACGGTGCGGGAGTTCGCGGGCTGGAAGGTGCCGATCGACGACCCGTTGTCGCTGATTGCCACGCTTACCGCGTTCTGGACCTGCCAGCTCAGCTGCACGGTCGACCCGGGGAGGCAGCTGGGGCTGGTGGGGGTGGCGCTGAAGCTGAGGATCTGCGGGCCGGCGGGGGTGGTGGTCGACGTGGTGGTGCTGGTGCTGGTCGTGGAGGTGCTGGTCGTGCTGCTGGCGGTGGTGGCGGTGGGGTGGCCGCTGCCGCCGTTGCCGACGACGAGAGCGAGGAGGGCGCCCAGGACCAGGCCGGCCAGCGTGGAACCGCCGAGCAGGAGGAGCGCGCCCCGGTCGGTGGGGCCGCCGGCCCCGACCGGCGGCGGGGGACCTCCGGGCGGCGGACCCCCGCCCGCGGGGACGGTGGGCTCACCGCCGGCGACGCCGCCGCCGCGGGAGGGGGACGGCAGCGTCCGGTCGCCCTCGCCGGGCGGCATCGTCATCGTTGCTCCATGCGTCGCGGCGGCCCCGCGGACGGTAGCGGACGCGTCCTGACGCGACGGGGCCCGCCGGGCCGGATCCCGGCGGGCCCGCGCGGCGCACTGGGATTAGGTCCCGGTGTTCGGTGCGGTCGTGCCGCCTGCGACCCGCTGGCAGCGCTGGCTCGAGAGGTGCAGGTTGTTCACGAGCTTGGTGACCCGCGCCTCGACGCTGCTCTTGCGCTGCGCGGCCTTGGTGGCGTCGAGCCGGCCGGCCTTGACGGCCTTGTCGATCCGCGCGTCGGCCGCCTTCACCAGGGCGCCGATGACGTCCTGGGTCGACTTGCCGTGGTCGGACGCCAGCTGGGCGAGCGTCTTGCCGCTGCACAGGCCGCTCACGAGGTCGCGTGGCTTCACGCCGAGCGCAGTGGCGGCCGCGCGCAGCACGACCGCGCCCCGGCGGCCGGCCTTGCCCTGGTGGTTCGCGCCGTTCGAGGCCGGGGTCGACGGGCTCGTCGTCCCGCTGGTCTGGGCCGCTGCGACACCGACGCTGCCGAGCGTCAGCAGCCCGACGATGACGCCGGCGGTGATGACTCGCTTCATGGTCCACTCCTCTTCGGGGGTTTCCCTAGGCAACGGCACCCACGTCAGCGGCCCGTGAAGTCGCAGCCAGGCGGTGACCAGGCGTGGCGCCGACCAGAATGCCGGGGCATGAGCGACCACGACGACGCGGGCCGGTACGCGGCGGCGGCCGGCGCGCTCCTCGTGGAGCTGCGGGCCCGCGACGCCGACGGCGGCTGGCGGCTCGGCGACCGCGGCGACGAGGCCGCCAACCGCTGCCTGCTCGACCTGCTGGCGGCCGAGCACGGTGGCGACGCCGTCCTCTCGGAGGAGTCGGCCGACGACCGGCGCCGGCTCACCGCCGACCGGGTGTGGATCGTGGACCCGCTGGACGGGACCCGGGAGTTCAGCGAGGCGGGCCGGCGGGACTGGGCCGTGCACGTGGCGCTGTGGGAGCGGGGCGTCGACGTGCGCGTCGGCGCGGTGGCGCTGCCGGCCGAGGAGCTGGTCCTGTCGACCGCGTCGCCGCCGCCGCTGCCGGCGCCGCGGAGCGGGCCGCCGCGGGTGGTGGTGAGCCGGACCCGTCCGCCCGCGGTCGCGCGCGTCGTCGCGGCGCGCCTCGGCGCCGAGCTCGTTGCGATGGGCTCGGCCGGCGCGAAGGCGATGGCGGTCGTCCGGGGCGACGTCGACGCGTACGTGCATGACGGCGGCCAGCACGAGTGGGACTCGGCCGCGCCAGCCGCGGTGGCACGGGCGGCGGGGCTGCACGTCTCGCGCCTCGACGGCGCGGCCCTCGCGTACAACCGCCCCGACTCCTGGCTCCCGGACCTGCTCGTGTGCCGGCCGGAGCTGGCGGCGCCGATCCTCGCCGTCACCGCGCGCGACGCCGGCGGCGCCGGTTGAGCGGCGGGCGACGGTAAGGTCCGGCTGACGCCAGGGAGGGCCGTGGAGCTCGTCACGACCGACAACGTGCGGCTCGTAGCCCGCTGGTGGCGGGCGCCTGCTCCACGCGCCTCGGTCGTGGTGGCTCACGGCTTCGGCGCCGGCGTCACCGAAGGGCGGGTGGTCGCGCTCGCCGAAGCGGTGCACGCCGCTGGCTTCGACGTCCTCGCCTACGACGCCCGCGGTCACGGCGGCTCCGGTGGCGAGGCGACGCTCGGGGACCTCGAGCGACTCGACGTCGACGCGGCCGTCGGCGTCGTCGGCGCCGACCGGCCGGTCGTGCTCGTCGGCGCCTCGATGGGCGCCATCGCGGTGCTGCGCTACGCGGCGTCGGCGCCCGGCCGGGTGGCGGGCGTGGTGTCGGTCAGCTGCCCCGCCGAGTGGCGGCTCCCCTGCAACGCCCGCGGGCTGCTCTCGGCGCTCCTCACCCAGACCTGGGTCGGCCGCGAGTGCGCACGCCGCTGGATGCGGGTGCGGATCGCGTCGCGGCGTCCCCGGCCCGCGCCGCCGGTGGAGCTCATCGGCCACGTTGGCGCGCCGGTGGCCGTGCTGCACGGCCGACGGGACCCGTTCATCAGCGTCCACGACGCCGAGCTGCTCTACGAGGCCGCCACCGAGCCCCGCCGCCTCGACCTCGTCGACGAGCTCGGCCACGCGTTCGACGGTCCGGTGGCGGCGCCCGTGCTCACCGACATCGACTGGTGCCTCGCGGAGTCGATGGCGCCGACGCCGGCGCCGCCCCGCGCCGAGGCCGGCTAGAGCGCCCGCTCAGCGCTCGGCTCGGTCGTCCCACCACCAGGCCAGGCCGGCGAGGCCGGGCCCGGTGTGCACGACCATGACCGGCCCGAACTCGCCGATGAACGACGAGGCCGGCTGGAACGACGCCCGAACCCGATCGAGCAGCTCCTGGGCGGTTTCAACGGCGAGCGCGTGGAGGGCCGCGACGTGCAGCGGCGCGCCCGGCTCCCGGGACCGCTCGACGAGGCTGACCATGCGGTCGAGCGCGGCCTCGCGGCTGAGGGCCGGCCGCAGCCTGCGCACCTTGCCGCCCCGGAACTCGAACAGCGGGTTCACGCCGAGCCGGTTGGCGGCCCAGCCCGCCAGCCCCGGGACGCGACCGCTGCGGACGAGGTGGTCGAGGGTGGGCACGGCGGCGACGAGCCGGACCCGCTCCACGACGTAGCGCGCGGCCGCCTCGACGTCGTCGAGCGACGCCCCCGAGGCCGCGGCCTCGGCGGCGGCCAGCACCGCGAGCGCCTCGGCGCCGCCGGCGGTGGCGGTGTCGAGGACGCGCACCGGGCCGCCGACCGACTCCCCCGCCAGTCGGGCCGCGTCGTAGGTGGCGCTCATCGAGCCGGCGATGGTCAGCACGAGCACGCCGTCGCTGCTCCGGAGCCGGTCCTTGATCGCCTGCTCGAACTCGCCGGGCGTGGGTGCCGACGTCGTGACGGACTCCTCGCGCACGAGCTCCTCGAGGGCGCGGGTCCCCTCCAGCTCGGGGACGCCGCGCACGGTGAGCCACATGGGCACGACCGTCACGCCGTGACGCTCGACGAGCTCGGCGGGCAGCGCGGCCGCGCTGTCGGTGACGACGGCGACGGTCACGACGCGCCCGCCCGCACCGCGGGGCTGGCCAGCCGCTCGCTGACCAGCACCGACGCCAGGATGACGAGCAGCCCGCAAGAGAGCAGGACGACGCGGGACGGCTCGAGCGTGCCGACGAGCGGCCAGCGGACGTCGTGCAGGAGATCCGCCGCGACGCCGGCACCGATGGCGGCCAGGCTGAGTGCGAGCCGGATGACGACGTGGAAGGCGGTGAACGCGAGCACCCGGTCGGTGCCGTCGAGCCGCGACTGCAGCGCCCCCATGCCGGAGGCGAGGGTGAAGGCGGCCGCGGCGCCGAAGGCGGTCGCGCCGAGGTAGGCGAGCCAGACGTGCGTCGCGAGCGAGAACACGGCGACGACCCCGCCGATCACGGCCACGCCGAGGCGGGTCTCGAAGAGCGGGTCGTGGCCGCGGCGCACCTGCAGCGCTGCCAGGCCGAGCGCGGCGCCGACGCCGAAGAGCGCGATCAAGACCCCGAACTCGGTGTTGCTGGCGTGGAGCACGTTGCGCACGAAGACGATCCCGAGGGAGAACAAGGCGCCGAGCCCCAGCGCCACCGACGCGGTCGCGGGCATGATCGCACGAACGAGGGGGATGCGGAACGCATCGCGGAACCGGACGTCCCGGCGCTCCTCCGCCGGCGCGGTGGGGGTGCCGAGCATGCGCAGCCGCCGGATGTAGGCGAACGACACGAGGAACGTGGCGGCGTCGATCCAGAAGACGAGCGCCAGCGGCCGGTGGAACAGGGTCGCGACGGGTAGCGCGGCCACGGCCGCGAACGCGCCCGCCCCGAGCGGGATCGTCCCGTACGAAGACCCGAGGACGAGGCCGTTGGCCAGCGAGAGGTCGTCCTGCTCGACGAGGTCGGGGATCGAGGCGTCGCGCGCGGGGAGGAAGACGATGCTGGCCGCCTCGAGCACGACCGCGCAGAGGTAGATCCACCAGAGGCCGCGGATCAGCGGGACGGCCGCGATCACGACGGCGCGGAAGGCGTCCATCGTCAGCATCGTGCGGCGACGGTCCCAGCGCCGCACCGCCCGCGTCGCGAGCGGACCGCCGACCGCGGCCGGGAGCAGCCGCAGGGTGAGGATGCCGCCGACGGCGGCCGGCGACCCGGTGAGCTTCAGGGCCAGCGCCATGAAGGCGACGGTGCCCATCCAGTCGCCGAGCGCCGAGACGCCCTGCCCGAGGAGCAGGTCCCGGAACCCGCGCCGGCGGACCAGCGTCCCGACGCTCACGGCGTGACCGGGTCGTGGTCGAAGAGCAGGCGACGCGCGTAGACGCTCCCCGCCGGGCGCTCGGGCCTCGCGTTCCCGAGCAGCCGCTTCAGCAGCATCGGCGCCGCGACCGCGCCGCCGGCGACCGCGCCGCTGGTCCCGTTCGTGATCGCGAGGACCGGAGCGAGCACGACGACGGCGACGAAGCCGCCGAGGCCGGTCTGGTGCGCGAGCCGGCTGACAACGAGGACGGCGAGCAGCAGCACCGCGCCCGGCCACGCGTTCACGAGCAGCGACCCGAGCGCGGGGGCGATGCCCCGGCCGCCGTGCCCGCGCAGGAACGGCGACCAGTTGTGACCCGCGACCGCGAGCCCGCCCGCCACCCCGCCGAGCACCGGGTGATGCAGCGCCAGCAGCGGCCCGACCGCACCCTTGGCGACGTCGCAGATCCCCGCCCCGGCCAGGGCCGGGAACCCGGCCACCCGGTACAGCGAGGTGCCGGACACGGTGCCGGTCCCGGTGTCGCGCAGGTCGACACCGCGCCGCCACCGGGCCATGAGATTCGAGAACGGGATCGAGCCCGCCAGGAACGAGACGAGGCAAACCCCGGCCGCCAGCACCGGGTCATTCTGGCCGGAACGCTGGGTGGCCCCGGACCTCGCCGCGACGGCGCACCGGGTGCGGCGAGTCGGCCGGGGCGGCGGCTCAGGGCAGCGTGACCGCGGGCAGCGGGTGGCGGTACAGGCTCGCCGCGTTCTGGTGCGTCAGCTTGCGGAGCTCCTCGACCGGCAGGTCGCCCCAGTACCGCTCGATGGTGGCCTGGGTGTCGGGCCAGGTGCCGTCGCCGTGCGGGTAGTCGACCTCCACCATGATGTGGTCGACGCCGATGGCGTGCCGCGTCGCGATCGTCGACGGGTCGTCGATGGTGCAGAACCAGAAGTTGCGGCGCAGCACGTCGGCCGGCCGCAGGCCGCCGAACCCGTCCAGCCCGTAGCCGGACCGGTCCACGATGTTGTCGAGCCGGTCGATCAGCATCGCCACCCAGCCGATCCCGCCCTCCGACATCGCGATCTTCAGGTCCGGGAGCTTCACCGTCCAAGCCGACCACAGCCACTCGGCGCAGGCGGTGAGCGACAGCTGGCCGAAGAGGGTGGCGCCGAGCTGCAGCGGCGGGGCGAACTTCGGGAAGTCCGCCATCCCCGAGGAGCCGACGTGGAGGCAGATCACCGTCTCGGTCTCAGCGCAGGCGGTCAGGATCGGCTCCCAGTACCGGTCGAAGATGGACGGGAAGCCGATGCGGTGCGGACGCTCGGGGAGCGTGACGGCGCGGAAGCCCCGCTCGGCGTTGCGCCGGATCTCCGCCGCGCCGACCTCAGCGTCGGCGAGCCAGGTGATCCCCATCGGGATGGTCCGCTCGGGATGCGGCGAGTACCACTCGTCGTAGAACCAGTCGTTCCAGGCCCGGGTGACGGCGAGGCCCAGCTCCTGGTCCTTCGCCTGCGAGAACACGCGCCCACAGAAGCCGGTGATCATCGACGGGAAGTTCAGCGACGCCCACACGCCGTTGACGTCCATGTCGTGGACGCGGGCCTCGATGTCCCAGCAGCCGCGGCGCATCTGGTCGAAGCGGAACGGCTCGACCTTCACCGTCTCGGGGCGGCGGCCCGCCACCGCGTTCTGCCCGACCTGGAAGTGGCGCTCGCCCTCGAACTCCCAGACCTCGTGGCCCTGCTCGTCCGCGATGACCTTGGGGCCCCGGTCCTGGAGGTCGGCGGGGAGCCGGCCCTCGAACATGCGGGGCGGCTCGACGAGGTGGTCGTCGACCGAGATGATCGTGTAGCGGACCGGCCGCGGCTCCGGCTCGGGCAAGAACAGCTCGGGGTGGAGGGCGACGGGGTCGACGGTCGCGGTCATGTCAGCTCCTGGTGGTCGCGCGGTGCAGGCGGAGGGGAACGTGGCGAAGCCCGGTGTGCTTGTTGCTGCGGGTCCACTCGGGCGCGCCGGCCGGTTCGAGGGCCTCGACCCGCCGGGCCAGCTCGTCGAGCGCCGACGAGTAGGTCGCCGGATCGTGGGTGACGGTCACGGTCTCGGCGTGGGTCGCCACCGACCAGAACCCCTCGCCGTCCGGGGTGTGCTCGGTCGGCTCGTGCCACAGCACGGGAGCCTCCCGGCGGTGCGTGCCGAACGCGTCGTGTGGGAACCCGTGCGCGAAGTTGTCGAGGTCGGTCAGGTCGAACCCCGACAGGACGGCGGCAGTCGGGATCGCCCCCACGGTCACACCCGGAAATCTAGGGCCTCGCCTCGGGCGCTCGGGTCGGCGCGCGCACGACCGTGGCGACCGGAGGCGCCCCAGCGGTACGGTGCCGGCCGTGCCGACGGTCCGGTTCAACCACATGGAGCTCACGTTCTCGCCCGGCACCCTCGACGCCGGGTTCCGACGCGACGTGGCCGCCTTCTACGGCGAGCTGTTCGGATGGGAGAGCGCCGACGTGAACATCGTCGGCCAGAACTGCCAGTACCTGCGCGTCGACGACGGGCAGTTCCTCCTCCTCGCCGAGTACGAGCGCCCGATGCAGGCCCCCGGCTACGACCACCTCGGGCTGCTCTGCGACACCCGGGCCGAGGTCGACGGCCTGCTCGAGCAGGCGAAGGCGTTCCGCAACCGCGACGACCGGGTTCGCATCAAGGAGTACGAGGACCTCGTCACCGGCAACGTGACCGTGCACGCCTTCTACGTCAAGTACCTGCTGCCGATCTTCTTCGACGTGCAGTGCATGGAGTGGCAGCCCGGCACCGCGCCGGCGCATCGCTGGCAGTACGCGTCGGCCTGAGATCACGGTGGAGTTCAACCCCTTCTCCTCGGACTTCTTCGACGACCCCTACGACACGTACCGCTGGATGCGCGACGAGGCGCCCGTCTACGAGAGCGAGCGCTTCGGCTTCTTCGCCCTGACCCGGTACGAGGACGTGGTCGCCGCCCACCGCGACTGGCAGACGTTCAGCAGCGAGCACGGGGTGACGATCGACCAGCTGCAGGACCCCGACTCGCCGGTGCGCGGGACCAGCATCATCATGATGGACCCGCCGGAGCACGAGCGGCTCCGCAAGCTCGTGAGCCGGGTGTTCACGCCTCGCGCAGTGGAGGCGCTCGAGCCGCTGGTGCGGTCGGTGATTGCCTCGCACCTCGACCCGCTGCGCGACCGGGACACCTTCGACCTCGTGGCCGAGTTCTCGGCGCCGTTCCCGGTCGAGGTCATCTCGACCATGCTCGGCGTGCCGGCGGCCGACCACCAGCAGATCCGCGAGTGGACCGACGAGCTCCTCCACCGCGAGCCCGACGACCCCCGCACGACGCAGGCGGGCATGGAAGCCGCGCTCCTCCAGGTCGGCTACTTCCTCGATCTCATCGCCGCCAAGCGCGACCACCCCGGCGACGACATGATCAGCCGGCTCATCGAGGCCGAGGTGACGGGTAACGACGGGGACGCCTACCGCCTCACCGACGGCGAGATCGCCGGCTTCGCCGGCCTGCTGGCGGCGGCCGGAAGCGAGACGGTCACGAAGCTGGTCGGCAACGGCGTGGTGCTGTTCGCCCGGAACCCCGACCAGTGGCAACGGATCGTCGAGGACCGGTCGGCGGCGGTCGGCGCGGTGGAGGAGGTCCTCCGCTACTGGGCGCCGTCGCAGTACCAGGGCCGGTTCTCGCGGGCCGACTCCACCTGGCACGGGGCGACGATCCCGGAGGGGATGCCGGTGCTCCTGATCACCGGCGCCGCCAACCGCGACGAGCGCGCCTACGAGAACCCGGACGTCTTCGACATCGGCCGCCCGCCTCAGCTGTCGGTCGGCCTCGGGCACGGCATCCACGCCTGCCTCGGCGCCGCGCTGGCGCGCCTCGAGAGCCGGGTCGCGTTCGAAGCGGTGGCGGAGCGGTGGCCTCGCTTCGCGGTGGAGGAGTCGGGGCTGCGACGCGTGCACATGGCGAACGTCGCCGGCTTCTCGAACGTGCCCGTCCTCGCCGCCGCGTAGTCGCCCGGCGGCCGGTCGGCCGGGGAACGGTACGATCGGCAGCCTTGCCGACCGGGCCGCAGGAGGTGGCGACGTGAAGGTCGCGCCGGCGCTCGACCAGCTCCCGCGCTCGACGCTGCTCGCGGTGGCGTTCGAGCACATGCTGGCCGGGATGATCGTGACCCGGGCCATGCTGCCGCAGGTCATCCTGCGGGGCGGTGATGCCGCGCTCATGAACGACGTCGCGATCGACGAGTGGATGGGCGCCAGCCCCGTCTACACCGGCCGGATGCGGGCGCTGATGGGGATCGAGGGCGACGACGTCGGCGCCATCATGAAGGCGCTCCAGCTCGACTGCGGGTTCGTCCACCAGTACATGGACGTCGGCTACCAGCTCATCGACCGTGACCACGCCGAGTTCTGGCTCGCGCACTGCGGTGCCCTCCTCGACACCGAGCCCCACGGCGAGGAGCAGGTGTTCGGCATGTGCCACACGATCGAGGACCCGACCTTCGACGCCACCGCGCTGGCGACGAACCCGCGGGCCCGCATCCGCCCCCTCCACCGCCCGCCCCGGACGCCGGCCGACCGGCACCCCCACTGCCACTGGACGATCACGATCGACGAGGCGAACGACCCCGTCGGCTCGGTGCCGCTCACCGACCTCGTCGCTGCCCTTCCCCTCGCCGCGGTGCCGAACCCGCGGCCGGCCGACGGCGGGGAAGGCGGCAGGCGCGACTACGCCGGCCCGTTCGACCCCACCTTCCGGCTCGCCGACCTCTCGTCGGCCGCGCTCGCCGCCGCGGCCCGGGAGTTCCAGGTCCAGGCCCACCTCCTCATGTGCTCGAGCGAGCTGACGCTGAGCGAGCGATTCGACGCCGAGGTCGCCCGCGACGTGATCGGCAACGCGTGGGCCGGCGCGGGATGGATCGCCAGCGAGCGCATGGCGCGCGCATTGGACGCGCCCGCGTCGGCCGCCGGCCTGGCGGCGGTGCTCGCGCACCACCCCATGCTCCCGCCCGGGTTCCGGACGAGGCTGGAGACCGATGGCGACCGGCTGCACCTGGAGCTGGCGCCGGTGACGGACGGGCTCCTCGATCCCGACCACCCCGGCTGGTGCGGCGCGCTGGCCCGCGGTGACCGGCGGGGCGTCGCCGCGATGGTCCAGGGCGCCGACCGGCACGCCGAGCTCGCCGCGCTCGCCGTCACCGACGACGGGGTCGTCGTCGACGTGCTGCGGAACGCGAGCGCCGACCCGGCCCCCGAGCCCGACATCGTGGCGCTCGTGCGCATCGGCATGGTGAGCACGTGGAGCTTCGACCGCGCCGATCCGGTCGCCGGCCCGACCCGTCGTTGAGCCGCTGGACGTGAGCGACGCCGGACACATCACCGACGAGGGCGTCGCCCGCCTGCGAGCCCGCATCGGCGTGGCGGAGCCGCACCCGCTCCCTCCCCACTACCGCAGCCCCGGCGTCGACGCCTTCCGTCACGCCGCCGAGTGCTACGGCGACGACAACCCACTGTGGAGCGACCCCGACTACGCCGCGACGACCCGGTGGGGCGTGCCGATCGCGCCGCCGCCGCTCGTCGGCGGCGACACGCTGATCGGCGACGACGAGGTCGCCGAGCTCGCGCCGGAGCAGCGGGAGCTCATGCGCGGCGACCCGCTCCGCGGCGTGCACGCCTACTACTCGGCGTCGGCCCGCGAGTGGTGGTCGCCGCTGCGGCCGGGGCGCCCGACCTGGCGGCGCAACGCGCTCGTCGGCGTGCTCGACAAGCCGAGTGAGTTCGCAGGCCGGGCCGTGCACGAGTGGACGGCGCAGGTCTTCCGCGACTTCGACGACCTCCTCGCCGCCCAGCTCCGGCTCATGGTCCGCACCGAGCGACAGCAGGCTCGCGAGCGCCACCGCGAGAAGGACCGGGCCCCCCGCCCCTACGACGACGATGAGCTGGCCGCGATCGACGAGCAGTACGCGCGGGAGCGACCGCGGGGCGCCGAGCCCCGCTGGTGGGAGGACGTGGACGAGGGCGACGAGCTCGAGCCCCGCGTCAAGGGCCCGCTGACCGTGACCGACATGATCTGCTGGCACGTCGGCATGGGGATGGGCCTGTACGGCGTGGCGCCGCTGCGGCTCGGCTACGCGAACCGACAGCGCATCCCCCGCTTCTACCACCGGGACGAACTCAACATCCCCGATGTGCTGCAGCGCGTGCACTGGGACCCCGCGTACGCGCGGAAGGCTGGCAACCCGACCACCTTCGACTACGGGCGCATGCGGGAGACCTGGCTCATCCACTGCTGCACCGACTGGATGGGCGACGACGCCTGGCTCTGGAAGCTCGAGTGCGAGTTCCGCAAGTTCAACTACGTCGGCGACACCCACTGGATCCGCGGCCGCGTCACCCGCAAGTACCTCGCCGAGGGCGGACGACCGGCGGTCGACGTGGCCCTCGCGGGTGAGAACCAGCACGGCGAGGTGACCACGCCCGGCGCGGCCACCATCTTGCTGCCGAGCCGCGAGCACGGCCCGATGCGACTGCCCGACCCGCCCGCGGCCGCCGGCGACCTCCAGGCCGCGCTCGACGCCATCAGCGCCCGCTTCGGGGCGGAGCGCGCATGAGCCAATCCCACCTCGAGACCGCCCGCAGCGGCCCGGTGCTCCGGCTGACGCTGGCCCGGCCGGAGCGACGCAACGCGCTCGACGACGAGACGGTCGCCGCCCTCATCGCCGAGCTCGAGCGCGCCAACCAGGACGAGGACGTCCGCGCGGTGCTGCTGACCGGTCGCGGCGACGACTTCTGCGCCGGGTTCGACCTCTCGACCCGAGGCGACGGCGCCGCCCGGCCCCGGGTCGGGAGCATCCAGCGCCGGCTGCCGGCGCAGGCCCACCGGCTGATCGCCGTGGCCTGCTCGACCCAGGTGCCGATGGTCGCGGCGGTCCGGGGCTGGGCGGCCGGGCTCGGTCTCCACCTCGCGGTCGCGGCGGACTTCTGCGTGGCCGCCCGCGACGCCCGGCTCTGGGAGCCGTTCACGGCCCGCGGGTTCACGCCCGACAGCGGCGGCACCTGGCTCCTGCCCCGCCTCGTCGGCATCGCGCGAGCCAAGGAGCTGCTGCTCCTCGGCCGCGAGCTCAGCGGCGCCGAGGCCGCGACGTGGGGCCTCGTCCACGCCGCCGTCGACCGAGCCGCCGTCGACGACGAGGCCGAGCAGCTGGCGACCCGGCTGGCGGCGGGGCCGACGGTCGCGCTCGGCCTCACGAAGTGGCTCGTGCACACGGGCGCCGGGCTCGATCTCGAGCGCCACCTCGCCAACGAGGCGTTCGCGCTCGAGCTGGCCTCCCGCAGCGCCGACTTCCGGGAGGCGCTCGCGGCCCGCCAGGAGCGGCGGCCGCCGAGCTTCGAGGGGCGATGAGCGCGCGGCTGACCGTCGACGCCGACACGACCCCGCCCGACGCGGCCGCGGCGACCGCGGCCTGGGCCCAGGAGCACGTGCCGGCGCCTTGGCGCGCCGCCGCGCCGGGCGGGGTAGCGGCCATCCGGGCCGTCCGCAGCCGCGACGACTACGAGGCCTGGTACCCGGTGTTCGGCGCCTCGGGCCTCGTGGCACCGACGTGGCCGCCCGAGTACGGGGGACTCGGCGTGACCGCGGCGGTGGCGCGGGCGATGCTGGCCGTCCTCGCGCCGTACCACCTGGGCCGCCTCAACCCGCTCGGGCTCAACCTGTGCGCGCCGGCGCTGTTCGCGCACGGCACCGACGAGCAGCGGCGGCGGTTCCTGCCCCCCATCGTCCGCAACGAGGAGCGCTGGTGCCAGCTCTTCAGCGAGCCGGGCGCGGGCTCGGACCTGGCGTCGCTCGCCACCCGGGCCGAGCGCGACGGCGACGAGTGGGTGGTCACGGGCCAGAAGGTGTGGACGACGTGGGCGCACGTGTCCGACTACGCGGTGCTGCTGGCGCGCACCGACCCCGACGTGCCGAAGCGACGCGGCCTCACCTACCTCCTGCTCGCCCTGCGCCAGCCCGGCGTCGAGGTGCAGCCGTTGCGCCACCTCACCGGCGAGATCGACTTCAACGCCGTGTTCCTCGACCAGGCCCGGGTGCCGGACACCCAGCGCGTCGGCGCGGTCGGCGAGGGCTGGGTGGTCGCGAACGCGACGCTGTCGTCCGAGCGCCAGATGGTCGCGGGCGCCGGGTCGGGTGGCGTCGACCGCATCGGCGGCGCGGGGGTCGACCACGCGCTCGCGCTGGCGCGACGTCGGGGCCGGAATGCCGAGCCGGTCCTGCGGCAGCGCCTGGCCGCGTGCGCGGCCGAGGAGCGGATCCGAGCCTGGACGAACGATCGGGCCCGGGCCGGCCGGTCGCCGGGGCCGCCGGGCGCGGCCAGCAGCATCGGGAAGGTGCACGCCGGCGAGCTCAACCAGCGGCTGCAGCTGCTCGCCACCGACCTGCTCGGCGGCGACGCCTCCGCCTGGTCGGGCGACGGTGGTGCGAGCGCCGGGGCGCTGCCGCCCGAAGTGCGGGGCATGCTGCGCAGCCGCGCCAACACCATCGAGGGCGGCACCAGCGAGGTCAACCGCACCATCGTCGGCGAGCGGGTGCTCGGCCTGGCCCGCGAGCCCGACCCGTTCCGCGACCGGCCGTGGCGCGAGGTCCCGCGCTCGTGACCGCCTCCTACACGAGGCTGCGCGTCACCCGGGAGGGCCCGGTGGGATGGCTCGTGTTCCACCGGCCCGAGGCCGCCAACGCGCTCGACGCGCCGATGTTCGACGAGCTCGAGCAGGCCTGGCGGGAGCTCGACGCCGACCCCGCGGTGCGAGTGATCGTGAACACCGGCGACGGCGCGGCGTTCCAGACCGGTCTCGACCTGGTCGCGCTGCAGGACGACCCGGCCGCGCTGCGGACGCACGCCCGGCGGACCCGGGACGCCGAGCTCCGGCTGACCGCGTGGCACCTCGGCGTTACGAAGCCGGTGATCGCGGCCGTGAACGGGGTGTGCGCGGGCGGGGGGCTGCATTTCGTCGCCGACGCCGACATCGTCATCGCGGCGTCGGACGCGACCTTCGTCGACCCGCACGTCTCGGTCGGCCAGGTCGTCGCGTTCGAGAGCATCGCGCTGGTCCGCACGTCGCCGATGGAGACGATCCTGCGGATGGCGCTGGTCGGCCGGTACGAGCGGCTGCGCGCCGCCCGGGCGTACCAGCTGGGAATCATCAGCCAGGTCGTCGACCCGCCCGACGCGCTGCGCGCGGAGGCGCAGCGGCTGGCGGAGACGATCGCCCGCAACTCCCCCGCCGCCATGGCCGCCACCAAGCGCGCCCTGTGGGGCGCGCTCGAGACGGGGCTCACCGACGCCTCCCGCGCCGGCGCCCAGGAGCTGGTCGGGCTCTGGGGCCATCCCGATCAGCAGGAGGGCCCACGCGCCTTCGCCGAACGGCGCGACGCCAAGTGGGTCGTGACGCGGTGAGCTACGAGCACCTCATCGTCGAGCGGCGCGGGCCGGTGGGCTGGCTCATCAACAACCGGCCCGAGCAGCTGAACGCGATGAACGCGGCCATGCGAGACGAGTTCGCCGACGCCTGGCTGGAGCTCGACCGCGACCCTGCGGTCCGGGTAATCGTGCACACCGGCGAGGGCCGCGCCTTCCAGACCGGCGTCGACGTCACCGAGATCGCCAGCGACGGGGTCGGCATGGAGCGCTACCGGCAGTCGGTCGAGGACTGGGACCTCCACTTCACGGCCTGGCACCAGCGGGTGTGGAAGCCGGTTATCACGGCCGTGAACGGGATCTGCTGCGGCGGCGGCTTCCACTGGATCGCCGACGCCGACGTCGTCATCGCGGCGTCCGACGCGGTGTTCTTCGACCCGCACGTGTCGGTCGGTCAGGCGGTCACGATCGAGGCCATCGGGCTCATCCGCAAGATGCCCGTCGAGCCGGTGATGCGCATGGCCCTCGTGGGCCGCTACGAACAGCTGACCGCCGCCCGCGCGTACGAGCTGGGCATGATCAGCCAGGTCGTCGACCCGCCCGGGGCGCTGCGCGAGGAGGCGCAGCGGCTGGCGGAGACGATCGCCCGCAACTCCCCCGCCGCCATGGCCGCCACCAAGCGCGCCCTGTGGGGCGCCCTCGAGGCCGGGCTCACCGACGCCTCCCGCGCCGGCGCCCGAGAGCTCGTCTCGCTCTGGGGTCACCCCGACCAGCAGGAGGGCCCACGCGCCTTCGCCGAGCGGCGCGAGGCCAACTGGGTTGAGCCCGCCGGCCCCGACCCGGCGACCGGTGACGCTCGCTGACCTCTTCGGCGCCGGCGACGCCGACGGCGTCCTCGTGCAGGCCGGCGCGCGCCGCGTCACCCGCGGCGAGCTCGATCAGGCCGCGCAGAGCGTCACGAGCGCGCTCGCCGACGTCGGTGCGAAGCCCGGTCACGCGGTAGCGGTGCTCCTGCGCGGCCCGGAAGCGGTGGCGGCGCTCTTCGCGGTCTGGCGAGCCGGACGGGTACACGTCCCGATCAACCCCCGGCTCACCGACGCCGAGGTGGCGCGGGTCCTGGCCGCGGTACCGGTCGCGGCGGCGGTGACCGGAGCAGGCGACGCCGACCGGATCACGGACCTTCCGGTCGTCGTGCTCGAGGCCGGCGACGCGCGCGTGGTCGCCGACCGGTCCCCGACCCGACCGCCGACGCGCTACGACGCCGACGTCGCGCTCGTGCAGCTCACCTCGGGGACGACGGGACCACCGAAGCCGGTGCTGCTCCGCCACTCGGCGGTGCAGACCCAGCTCGACCGGGTGCTCGCCACCCTCCGAGGCGGAAGCCGCGGGCGCCCGACGACGACCCCGATGCCGAACCTCATCCCGCTCTCGCTCTCGCTCTGGGCCGGCATCTACAACGTCTGCTTCGCGTTCCTCGCCGGCGCGCCGGTCGTGCTGCTCGAGCAGTTCGAGCCGCGCGAGTTCGCGGCCTTGGTGGCCGAGCACCAGGTGCGGTCGGTGGTGCTGCCCCCGGCGGCCATGGCCATGCTCGCCGATGACCCCTCGATCACGTCGCTTCCACCGCTCCGGTTCGTGCGCAGCATCACCGCGCCGCTGTCGCCGTTCCTCGCCCGCCGGTTCCACGACCGGTTCGGCGTCGACGTCCTGAACTCGTACGGCCAGACCGAGCTCGGCGGCGAGATCGTCGGCTGGACCGCGGCCGACCTGCGCGCCTTCGGCGCCACGAAGCTCGGCGCGGTCGGTCGGCCCCATCCCGGAGTCGAGCTGCGCGTCGTCGACGGGGAGCTCCAGGTGCGGACCGGCGCCGCGCTCGGCGAGTCGGCCGACGGCTCCGTCGACGACGAGCGCCTCGACGCCGACGGCTGGTTCCGCACCGGTGACCTGGCGCGCATCGACGAAGACGGGTTCTGCTGGATCGAGGGCCGGGTCTCCGAGATGATCAACCGCGGCGGCCTGAAGGTCTACCCGGCCGCGGTCGAGGAGGTGCTGCGCACCGCGCCCGGCGTCCGCGACGTCGCGGTCGTGGGCGTGCCCGACGAGCGGCTCGGCGAGGTGCCGGTCGCGTTCGTCGTCGGCCCCTTCGACGCCGACGCGCTCGCCGAGCGGTGCCGGGCCGAGCTCGCGCCCTACAAGGTGCCGGTCCGGTTCGTGCCCGTCGACGCCCTCCCCCGCAACGCGGTCGGCAAGGTCGTCGCCCGCGACCTCGTCGCCGGTCTCGACCCTTGACCGAGCGGCTCGGGCCCGATCAGCCCGCCACCCGCACGGCCCGCCGCACGCCCCGGGCAACCACCCGCCATCCCAGGGTGGCGAGGCTGATGAACGCGAGGGCGACGAGCCCGAACACCACCGGCGTCGAGCGGCCCGTGACCGTGACGCGCAACACGAGCGCCAGCGCGACACCGAGCAGGCAGGTGGCGACGGCTCGCCGCCCCGGGGCCGTCCGGGCCGTGTAGAGGCCGGTCGCGAGCGCGGCGGCGAACCAGCCGACCACGAACGGCCACAGGACGGTGAGGAACCACCCGCCGCTGCCGTGGAGGTGATGGTTGGTGCGGCCGAGCGCGACGAAGGCGACGAGCGCCACCGCGTCGAGGACGACCGCGACGCGCGCGTCGGTGCGGGGGGACTCGCTCACCCGGCCGACGTCGCGGTCCGCGCCTGGCGAGTCGGGTCGTGGGCCTCGTTTCCGTTGTGGCGCGGATGGCGCCTCCGGAACGCGAACGCGGCCCCCAGCCCGACCGGGAGCGGCAGCCAGAACGAGACGAGGCGAAACACGAGCGTCGCGAGCACCGCGTCCGAGGCGCCGACACCAGCGAGGGCCAGCGTGCCGGTGAGGCCGGCCTCCACGAAGCCGAGCCCGCCGGGCGTGAACGGGAGCAGGCCCAGCAGCTCCGCGGTCGTGAACGCGAACAGCACCAGCGTCGGCTCGACCCGGGCGCCGATGGCCTGCAGCGCGACCAGCAGCCCGGCGTACTCGAACGCCCAGCGAGCCACCGCGGTGCCGACCGCCATGACCCAGTGCGAGCCCACGGTGGCCCGCAGCGCGTCGCGCTGCTGGACGAGACGCGGCCCGAGGTTCTCGATCGGCGGCCGGCGGCGACGGACCCGGTTGACGACGGCCGCGATGGCGTTCCCGAACATCTCGATCGGCCGGGGTCGGTGCAGCAGCCAGGCCCCGGCCGCCGCGACCACCGCGAACACGATGGCGCCGACCCACGCCGCGTCGGCGAGGCTGCCCGGCACCGACACCCCGGCGACGATGGCCGAGATGCTGAACACCGGCAGCACGAGCACCGTGACGGAGACGAGGATCGACTGGGCGCTGATCGCGGTCGCGACCGACGTGAGGTCGTAGCCGGCGTCGGCCAGGAGCCGGGCCTGGAGCGCGGTGCCGGTCGCGCCACCGCCCGGCGTGATCCGGTTGAAGGCGTTCCCGACTAGCTGGCTCATGGCGCCGTCGAACCAGGACACCTCGGGCATGACGATCCGCTGCAGGGCCCAGATCGAGGCGAAGCTGGCGGCCTCGCAGCCGAGGACCACGGCCAGCCAGATCGGGTTGAACCGGTCGAGGCGCTCCGAGGCCGCGAACACCTCGACCACGCTCGGCGCGAGCAGGTAGAGGCAGATGCCGGTGACCCCGAGGAAGAGGAGCCGGCCCACCGACCAGCGCCGGTGCCGGGGCTCGTCGGCCTCCGGGCGCGCCGAAGCCGGACCGGTGACGCCCGCCCCGACGTCCGGGGCCGCGGTCGGCCGCTCCACAGGTCGACCTCCAGAGCTCATGAGGTACAGCTGCCGGACCTGACGTTATTCAAAGCCCGTGGGTGTCGAGCCGGCCCCGCTCGCCGAGCGAGTACAGGTAGACGAGGGACGGGACGGCCGTCACCAGCGCGGCCAGGAACACGCCCACCACCACCCGCAGGGTGGCGTCGGGGGCCGCGGCGGCGGCGAGCGAGAGGTGGGTGCCGAGGAGGAACGGGTACTGCGCGACGCCCCAGCCGCCGATCACCGCCGCGACCGCGGCCGCGGCGAGGGGCCGTGCGGCCCGGGGGGCGCCGCGCCGCAGCACGACCAGCGCGCCGAGACCGGCGAGGATCGAGATGACGACGAGCGGCACGGCGACCCCGATCAGGTGGTGAAAAAGGCGGGGCGCGTCGTCGCGCAGCACCCAGATCCCGGCCAGCGACACCACGCCCGTGACGACCCCCGCGCCCACGGCCCGGGCGCGGAAGTAGCGCTCGAGGTCGGGCAGGCCTCGGCGGTTGGCCTCCGCGACGAGGAACACCGCCGCCAGGTAGGCGCACACGATGATGGCGAGCGTCCCGCCGAGCATCGAGGTGGGGTTCACCCAGCTGCCGATCGAGTCTCCCGCCGCGTTCGACGGCACCCGGCCCGACGCGATGCCGCCCGCAACGGCGCCGAGGAAGAACGGCGTGACGAGCGAGGAGCCCGCGAACGCCAGGCCGTAGAGCCGCTGCTGGGTCAGGGTCTCGGACACCTTCCCGAACGCGAATCCGGCCCCCCGGACCACGATGCCGAGCGCGGCGACGGTGAGGGGGACGTACAGCGTCTCGACGATCGACGCGAACGCACCCGGGAACCCGGTCCACAGCACCACGAGGCAGAAGATCAGCCACACGTGGTTGGCCTCCCACACCGCGCCGAGGGCGGCGTCGATGAGCCCGCGGGGGCGACTGCCCCGGTCGACGCCCCCCGCCGTGAGGTCCCAGAACCCGGCGCCGAAGTCGGCGCCACCGAACACGGCGTAGAGCGTCACGCCAAGGAAGAGGATGACGCCGGTGAGGTCGCTCACGACGACCGCCCGCTCGTGACCGGCTCGGGGTCGAGAATGCGGCCCGGCCCGTAGGGGACGTCCTGGTCGGCGACGCCCTCGTCGGCGCGCCGCCAGCGCCGCGCCATGCTCCGCAGCACGAGGACCGTCGCCGTGGCGAGCAGCGCGTACAAGACGAACACCACCGCCAGGCTCACCCACACCCCGTCGGCGCGGGTGACCGCGTCTCGGGTGCGCAGCACGCCGTAGACGATGTATGGCTGGCGCCCGACCTCGGTCACCGTCCAGCCCGACCACATGGTGACGAGGGAGGCGCCGCCGGCCACCGACGCCGCCCGCAGGAACCAGCGGGACGTCGTGAAGTCGCGCCGGCGCCACCACAGGAACGCGAACCACAGCGCCAGGCCGAGCAGCGCGGTCCCGAGCCCCACCATCGTGTCCCACGCCAGGTGGACGATCGTGGCCGGCGGCCGGTCCGGGGGCGGCACCGCGCTCAGGCCCTGCACCTTCGTGCCAGTGCTCCAGCCCGAGAGGAACGACGCCACGCCGGGGATCCGGATCGACGGGCCATGGGCGCGGCCGTCGGCGTAGTAGCCGCCGATCGTCTCCGGCACGTGGCGGGCTGTCTTCGGGACCAGCTCCATGGCCGCGAACTTCGTGGGCTCGTTGTTGAAGACCCAGCGGGCGGCCGCGTCGCCGACGCCGATCTGGAACGGCATGACCACGGCCGCGATCGTGAACGGGATGAGGAACCCGACCCGGTGGTACCGGTCGCGTCGGCCTCGCAGCATCGCGACGGCGTAGACGCCGGCGACGAGGAACCCGGCGACGATGTAGGCCGCAAGGAGCATGTGCAGGCCCTCGTGCCAGAACGCGCCGTTGAAGATGACCTTCGCGGGGTCGACGGCCACGACCCGGCCGCCGCGGAGCGTGTAGCCGCCGGGGTCGTTCATCCAGGAGTTGGCGGCGACGACGGCCAGCGCCCCGCCGATGCCCGAGAGGACGACCGGCACGCCGGCCCAGAAGTGCGGCCAGGGCCGCATCCGCTTCCACCCGTAGATGTAGATGGCGACGAAGATCGCCTCGAGGAAGAAGAACAGGCCCTCTACGACGAACGGGATCCCGTACGCCTGGCCGAAGCGACGCATGAGCCCGGGCCAGAGCAGCCCCATCTCGAACGACAAGACGGTGCCGGTGACGGCGCCAACCGCGAACAGGACCGCGGCCACCTTCGACCATCGTTCGGCGAGCACCAGGGCGTCGCGGTCGCCGAGCCGCAGGCCCCGGTAGTTGGCGATCAGCGCCATGGCCGTGAACGCGACGCCGAACGGGACCAGCACGATGTGGATGCCCAGCGTGAACGCCATCTGCGTCCGCGCCGGCAGCAGCTGGGACGGGTCGGCGGCGGCGAGCGCGACGCTCAGCACCTCGGCCCCCCAGCGGCGGCGACCGAGCCGGGGCGCGGCCCGGCCCGATGCTCACGGGCGGAGGTGGGCCCCGACACCGCCCCATCTCCGCGCAACCCAGCTCCCCGCGCCGTCGCCGCCGTCCGTGCCGTTCGCCGCCCATTCTCATGCGCGCCGAGGCGAGGCCAAGGCTCCGGCCGGATGGCTGCAAACGCGCGTTCGGTAGGGTGGGCCGGTGGAGGCGCTGCAGGGCTCATTGCTCGGGGCGAGCGCGCCGGCCGTGAACCCGGACGCGGTCCTGGAGCGGGTCGAGCTCGACGACCGGTCATGGATCGACGTCGGGCGGTTCTGGCTCGGCGGCGCGGACACCCTGCTCGAGACGCTGGTGGGGACGGTGCCGTGGCGGCAGGGGCGACGACAGATGTACGACCGGGTCCTCGACGACCCGCGGCTGTCGCGGTGGTACTCGGCCACCGACCCGCTCCCCGCCCCGGGCCTGGAAGCGATCCGCCAGGCGCTCTCGGCGCGGTACCGGGTCCGGTTCGGCGGCGTCGGCCTCAACTACTACCGGGACGGCCGGGACAGCGTCGCCTTCCATCGCGACCGTGAGCTGCGCCACCTCGACGACACCCTCGTGGCAATCGTGACCCTCGGCGCGGCCCGCCCGTTCCTGGTGCGGCCCCGGGGCGGCGGCGCGTCCCACGACGTCCGACCCGGATCCGGCGACCTGCTCGTGATGGGCGGCCGCACCCAGGCCGACTGGGAGCACTCCGTCCCGAAGGTGGCTCGGGTCGGGCCCCGGGTCAGCGTCTCGCTGCGATGGTCATCCCGCCAGGGACGCCCGACCGCCCCGCGCCGGCGCTGAGCTCGGGGACGTCAGCGCCGACGACCCCGCCAACGCCGCGGTAGGGCAGGCCTGGCGCCGGTCCCAACGCCCGTCGCGCGACGTCGGACCGGCGCGCGGGCCGGAGCGGGCTTAGCAGTGGCCCCAGGGAGAAAGCCCGGAGCTGTTGTAGAGCTCGCGGGCGGCGATCGCGTTGTAGTGCGAGACGCCCCAGGCGTTGTCCGGGTTCACGCCCTGCGCCCAGAACAGGTCGTTGTGCATCGGGAGCATGATCTGGAACAAGCCGCTGGCGCCGCTCCCATTGCGGGCGCCCGGGTCCCAACGCGACTCCCGCCACGCGATGGCCGTCATGCAGTTGACCATGCCGGGGCCGAGGTCGTGGAAGGCCCCGTTGATCGCGTTCGCGACGTCGGGCGGCGGGCCGCTCCCGGCGCCGGCGAAGCAGCCGGTGGCGCCGAGGACCAGCACCGCCCCCACCAGGAGGGCAGCGAGGCGGCCGACGACGCCACGCCGGGGGGGCGTGGGCCGGACCGGCCGATGGGGGTGTTCCGCCGGCCAGTCGGCGGGCCGAGGGGCACGGGGCATGGTTCGCATGGAGGCTCCGGGTGAGGGGTCGGCCCGTCTCGCCGCGCGCGACGAGACAGGTGGGACTGGGGGGTTCGAAGCTCCCAGCCGGAAAATCACAGCCGTGGAACTTCGAGTGGCGAACCTAGGGACCGCCGCTCCCCATCCCCGACCCGGGCCGGGGCAAATGTCCGATTTGGGGGCTAGCTGTGAACCATGTCACGGCCCGACCACCCGAATACGAGCGAGGCCCCTAAAAGGGATCGACCTCGATCTCGGTGGCTTTGGTGCTCGCCCAGAGGCGGGCGCCGGGTCCGATGCCGAGATCGTCGAGTGCGTCTCGTGTGATCTCGGCGGTGATGCTGATGGGCCCCTGGAGGGTGACTCGCGCGCGCGGGCCGAAGCTGTCGATGCTCGTGACGGTCGCCGCCCAGGTGTTGCGGGGGCTCCCGGTGGGTTGTTCGGGGTGGAGCGCGACGCTCTCGGGTCGGATGGTGGCGAAGACCTCTCCGGTGACGTTGTGGTCGTTGGCGACCATCAGCGTTGACCCGGTGTCGACGGTGATGCGGTCTCCGTTGAGGGTGCCGCGGTAGAGGTTGACGCCGATGAGGTTGGCCGCGTAGTCGCTGCGGGGGTGGGCGCGGAGCTCGGACGGGGTGCCGCGCTGGGTGATGAGGCCGTCTTCGAGGACGATGACTCGGTCACCGAGGATCATGGCGTCGATGGGGTCGTGGGTCACGAGCAGACGGGGGCCGGCGAACGTCGTCAGGTGGTTTCGAAGGTCGCGGCGGACCGCGATTCGAGTGGTGGCGTCGAGCGCGGCGAGCGGTTCGTCGAGCAGCAGCAGTCGGGGTGACGGCGCGAGAGCGCGGGCGAGCGCGACCCGTTGTGCTTGTCCGCCCGAGAGCTGATGGGGACGAGCGCGGGCGTACTCGGTGAGGCCCATGCGCTCGAGCCATTCGCGGGCTTGGCGTCGGGCGTCGTCGCGTCGTGCTCCGTGGCCGCGCAGCCCGAAGGCGATGTTGTCGAGGGCGCTGAGGTGTGGGAAGAGCAGGTTGTCTTGGAAGACGACGCCGATCGGGCGGCGCTCGGGCGGCACCCAGACCTTGTGGGTGGGGTCGTCGAACGCCGTGTCGTCGAGGGTGATGTGGCCGCGGTCGATGGCGAGCAGCCCGGCCAGCGCGCCCAGGAGGGTGGTCTTGCCGGCTCCGTTTGGGCCGAGGAGCACGACCGTCTCGCCGGGTTGGGCGTCGACGATCACCGCGAGATCGAGTGTGCCCAGCTGGAGTACGACATCGGCGTCCAGACTCACGCGAAGAACCAGCGGTCGCGCAGCGCGACCAGCACCGCGATCGAGATCGCCACGAGCACGAGGCTCAGGGCGACGGCGGTCGCCGGGTCATGCTCGAACGCGATGAAGATCGCCAGCGGCATGGTCTGGGTCTTGCCTTGGAGGTTGCCAGCGAACGTGATGGTGGCGCCGAACTCGCCGAGGGCCCGGGCCCAGCTCAGGGCGGCACCGGCGAGCAGTGACGGGGCGATGAGCGGCATGGTGACGCGACGGAAGACGGTCCATCGGCCGGCGCCGAGCGTGCTGGCGGCGTCTTCGTAGCGACGGTCGACGCTGCGGAGGGCAGCTTCCACCGTGATGATCAGGAAGGGCATGGCGACGAAGGTCTCGGCGACGATCGTCCCGAGCGTGGTGAACGGCAACCGGACGCCAAGCCAGCGATCGAGGTACTGACCCAACAGGCCCCGAGGCCCGATGGCGAAGAACAGCGCGATCCCGCCGACCACCGGTGGCAGCACCATGGGCAACAGCACGAAGGCGCGGGTGAGGCGTCGGCCCGGGAAGTCGGTCCGGGCCAGGACCCAGGCGAGCGGGATCCCGAAGAGCGCGGACAGTGCGGTGGCGGCCAGCGAGCACTCGAGGGACAGGCGCAGCGCGTCCTTGGTCGCGGGGTCGGTCAGGTCGGCCCACATCTGAGACCACGGGGCCCGCTGGACCAGCCCGACGACAGGAAGGACGAGAAAGCCGACGGTCAGCGCCGCGACGGCGCACGCGGCGGCGGGCGGTCGACGAGACGGGAGGCCTCGTCGACCGCCCGGGCGCCGGGTCACGGCTTGAGGAACCCGAACCTCAACAGGGTGGCTCTCCCGGCCGGGGACGCGACGTACCTCACGAACGCCTGGGCCGTGGCGGTGTTGGCCGACGACTTGACGACCGCGATCGGATAGGTCGCCACGACGTTCTGGGACGCGGGGATCACGACACCCGCGACCTTGCCTTTGGTCGCCTTCACGTCGGTGACGTAGACGATCGCCGCGTCGGCGGCGCCGAGCGTCACATTCGAGAGCGTGGCCTTCACATCCTGGCCGGTTGGGACCCTCGGCACCGTCAGTCCGGCCTGCTGGTAGGCCTGCAGCGCGAACTTGCCGCACGGTACCGTCGCCGCGCACAGCACGAGCTGCACGCCGGGCTTGAGGGTGTCAGCGAGGGTCTTGATCTTCTTCGGGTTGCCCTTCGCCACCGCGATCTCGAGCAGGTTATGGGCGACGACGATCGGCTTGGCGGCCACGTCACCCGCGGCGGACAGCTTGTCCATGTTGGTGGTATCGGCGGAGGCGAACACGTCCGCCGGGGCGCCCTGTTGGATCTGGGTCTCCAGGGTCGACGAGGATCCGAAGTTGAACGTCACCGTGGTGCCCGGGTACTGCTTCTGAAACTGCTTGCCGAGCTGCGTGAACGCCTCGGTGAGCGACGAAGCCGCGGACACGGTGATCGAACCGGTCGGCTTGCCGGCCTCGACGCGACCGGCGGGTGCGGTCGCTGCCGCCGAGGCCGCGAACACCCCCACCGTCACCGCCGTGGCCAGCCCTGGCACTACCCGCAACGCGAATCGGAAACGCACGGAACCTCCTGGTTCGAAAGGGCGAGACCAACTCAGCCCGCCCCTGGTAGCTCCACGACTACCTGGGTCGCCTTCACCACTGCGACCGCTCGCATGCCAGGCTCGAGGCCCAGCTCATCCACCGCCTCGGCCGTCATCAGCGACACCACCCGGTGCGGACCCGCCTGCACTTCGACCTGGGCCGCGACGGCGTCCTTGACCACCCGGGTGATGATCCCGGGGAAGCGGTTCCGGGCCGACTGGCCCACGATGACGCCCTCCGCCGGCGCGCCCCCCTGCTCGGCCACGAACCGGGCCAACGCGGCGCCGTCCACCACCCGATGGCCGCCGTCAGTGCGGCGCGTCTTGAGCTCACCCCCGTCGGCGAGGCGCCGGACGGTGTCCGGGCTCACCCCCAACAACTCCGCGGCCTGGCCGATCCGAAACTCGCTCACACGCAGAATTTAGCCTTCTAACCGGGCAAAAGCCGATTGTCTGCCCGGAAAGGCCCGCGATCCACCAGGTCTTGTCACCTGGCGCACCCAGATCCGGGTGCCACCTAATCTCGGCGCGTGCCTCGGTCGGCTGGCCACGCCGCCGTCACCCGCCTGGGCGTGGCCGCGATCACGCTGGCGCTCGTCGCCCTCGGGGGCGCGTCGGCCGGCGCCCGCCCCGTGCCCGGCGGCCTCGGCCCGCCCGCCTCGCTGACCGTCGATGGGCTGCGCACCGCGATCGGGTTGGACCCGGCCGACGTCCAGTTCGCCTGGCAAGTGAACGACCCGCGCCCGGCCGCGCTCCAGCGCGCCTACCGCATCCTCGTCACCCGGCCCGCGCTCACGGGGCCCGCCCCAGCGACGGCGGTGTGGGACAGCGGCGAGGTCCCCTCGTCGGACCAGGCCTTCGTCCCTTACGGCGGTCCCGCGCTCGCCGCCGACACCACCTACCAGTGGACCGTTCAGACCTGGGCCGCGGCGGACGGCCCGAGCCCGTTCGCCCGGCCGGTCACGTTCGAGACCGGGCTCACCGCACCGGACTGGCACGCCGACTGGATCCGTCGGGCCGCGAACGACGTCACCGAGTACGACCAGTACGCCTACGCCCGGAAGGCGTTCACGCTGCGTTCGTCACCGATCGTCGCGGCGCACGTCTACGTGTCGGCCGACCAGCAGTACGAGCTCTCCGTCAACGGGGTCCGCGCCGGCCGGGGCGAGGCCTACAGCTACCCGGACTCGCAGTACTACGAGACGCTCGACGTCGCCCGGCTGCTCCGACCCGGCGCGGCGAACGCCGTCGGCATCCTCGCCAACTGGGACGGCGCCACCAAGGGCCACCCCGCCGGGACCCCGGGGATGATCGCCCAGCTGTCGGTGCTCCACGCCGACGGCACGACCGAGCAGGTCGTCACCGACGGGTCGTGGCGGGTGCTCAAAGGCAACTGGCTGCCGGGGGACCAGCGTGACCTCGAGGGCGACGTCGTCGACTACGTCGAGCACATCGACGGGCTCCACGCCCCCCTCGGCTGGGACCAGCCCGGCTACGACGACCAGGCCTGGACGCCGGCGACCGTCCTCGGTCCCGCGGGGACCGCCCCGTGGACGAGCCTCGTCTCGGTGCGGACCCGGATCGTCGAGGAGCCGGTGCGGCCCCGGTCGCTCACGCGGATCGCCAACGGCGCGGTCGTCGCCGACTTCGGCAAGGTCTACGCCGCGATTCCGACGGTCGCGTTCCGTCACGGTGTCGCCGGTCGGCGGATCACGATGCACGCGGGGTACCTGCTGGACGCTCACCCGAGCCCCGGCGCCGCGGGCCAGGTCTCGATCGCACACGGCACCCAGCACACGAACCTCGCCTACTCCTACGTCGAGCGGGCCGGCCGGCAGACCTTCGAGCCCTTCGACTACCTCGGGTTCCGCTACCTCCAGATCGACGACCCCGGCGAGGCGCTCACCCCCGGCGACGTCGTCGCCCTGACCCGGCACACCGCGGTGCCCGACGAATCGGCGGCCTCGTTCTCGTCGTCGAGCCCCACCGCCGACGCGGTGTTCGACCTCGGTCGCCACTCGGCGCTGTTCACCGCCCAGGAGCAGTTCGTCGATACGCCGACGCGCGAGAAGGGCCCGTGGCTGTGGGACGGCTTCAACGAGTCGCAGACGGCCATGGCCGCCTTCGGGGACCACAACCTGACCCGCAAGTCACTCCTGGAGTTCGCCCAGTCGCAGGCCCGGTACTGGCCCCAGGGGCGGATCAACAAGATCTACCCGACCGGTCTCGGCCCGCTCGACATCAACGAGTTCAGCGAGATCTACGCCGAGTGGGTGTGGCAGTACTGGATGAACACCGGTGACCGAGCCCTGCTCACCGCGGTGTACCCGACGGTGGCGAAGCTGGCCGACTACGTCGCCGCCGCCATCGACCCCGCGACGGGCCTGGTCACGAGCCTGCCCGCCACCAACGTCTACTACGCCGATCCCGTCGTCACGCGCCTGAACGTCCTCGGCGTGAACGTGTTCCGGCGCGCCGGCGAGATCGCGACGGCCGTGGGCCGGCCCGCGACCGAGGCCGCCCAGGACCAGGCCCGGGCCCAGGACCTCACGAACGCGATCAACGCGCGGTTGACGCGCGTCGACGGCGTGTACGTCGATGGCCTCAAGGCCGACGGGACCCAGGACCGCCAGGCGTCCCAGACGTCCGAAACCGCGGCGGTCGTCTACGGCGTCGTGCCTCCGGCGCGCCTCAGCGCCGTCGGCGCGTACCTCGCCAGCCTCGGGATGCAGAGCGAGCCGCGGACCGCCGGCGAGCTGCTCGAGGCGCTCCGACTGGTGGGGCGCGACCGCGACCTCGTGGCCCGCGTCACCGACCCCAAGGCGCCGGGGTGGGCGCGCATCCTGGCCCAGGGCGGGACCTTCACGTGGGAGGTGTGGCGGCCCGTCGACGCCAACGGGGACAGCATGTCGCACGGGTGGGGATCGAACGTGCTCGTCGAGCTGCAGCGCGCGCTGCTCGGCGTGGTCCCGACCTCGCCCGGCTACGCGACCTTCGCCGTCGCGCCGCCGGGCACCGGCCTCGGGTCCGCGTCCGGTCGCGTCCCGACCCCCCGCGGGCCCGTCGTGGTGTCGTGGCACGTCGGCGGCGGCGCGGCCGCGCTCGACGTCACGGTGCCGGCCAACGCCAGCGCCACGGTGCGGGTGCCGGCGACCCGCCGGGGCGCGCTGTCGGTCGACGGTCGGCCGCCTGGCACCGTCCCGGGCGTGCGCGTCCTCGCCGGCAGGACCCTCGTGCTGGGCGCGGGCACGTTCCACGTCCGCGCCACCTGAGCGGCGACCACCGGCCAAACGGGGTCATCTGGTCGCGCCAGGTACAACCTCCTGGACATGGACGTCGGCCGGGGCGCGGTCGCTGACGCGGGCGGGTTCGGCAGGGCCAGACTGGCGGCCCAGCCAGCCCCGAGCCGAGGACCGCGGTGCGACTCACGACGATGCGAACGAACGGTGGGACGCGCGCGGCGCGTGTCGAGGGTGACCGCGCGGTGGAGCTCGGTGCGCCGGACGTCGGCGCGCTGCTCGCCGCCGGCGTCGACGCGCTCCGAGACGCCGCCGACACGCGTGGCCCAGAGCACGAACTGGCCACCCTCGACCCGGCGCCGTTGGTTCCCCGGCCGGCAAAGATCATCTGCCTGGGGCTGAACTACGAGCAGCACATCCGGGAGATGGGCCACGACCCGCCCGACGCCCCCACCCTGTTCGCGAAGTACGCGCGCGCCCTGATCGGCGCGCGCGACGCGATCGTGCTGCCCCGCGCCGCGCAGCTCGTCGACTGGGAGGGCGAGCTCGCCTTCGTCATCGGCACCGCCACCCGCCACGCCGACGAGGCAGCGGCCCGGCGCGCCATCGCCGGCTACACGGTGTGCAACGACGTCTCGATGCGCGACTGGCAAGGACGGACCTCCCAGTGGCTGCAGGGCAAGACCTTCGAGCGCTCGACGCCGGTCGGCCCGGAGCTCGTCACACCGGACGAGGTCGACGACGCCCGCGACCTGGCGCTGCGCTGCGAGGTGGACGGTGTGGTGCGCCAGGACGCCCGAACCTCGGACCTGGTCTTCGACCCGGTCGCGATCGTGCGGTACGTGAGCACGATCCTCACCCTGGAGCCGGGCGACGTCATCTCGACCGGCACCCCGGGCGGCGTCGGGGCCGGCCTCGACCCGCCGGTGTTCCTCGCCCCCGGTCAGGTCGTACGGACCGTCATCGAGGGGATCGGCGAGCTCGTGAACCCCTGCGTCGCCGAGCCGGACGCGTGACCCGACCGGTCGGGCTCAGCCGACCCGGTACCGGTGCACCGCGAGCGCGGTGAAGATCCCGACGATCAGGACCCACGCCAGCACGAAGTGACCGGCCGCGGTCGACAGGTGCACGTGACTGACGTGGTACAGGGTGTTGTCGCCGAGGGCGAGGCCACGGGCGGTGTCGATGGCGGCCGTGATCGGGTTCAACTTCGCGACTGGCTGCATCCAGCCCGGCAGCCGCGACACCGGCGCGAACGCCGAGCTCGTGAACACCAGCGGCAGCACGGGGATGAACACGGCCGGCTGCACCGTCTCGGGATCCTTGATCGCCAGCCCGACCCAGGCCGAGAACGCGGTGAGCGCCATCCCGAACATCACGATCACGATGATCATGCCGACCGCCGCCAGTAGGCCGTTGTGGAACGAGAAGCCGATGACGAGCGCGGCCGCGACGAGCAGCAGCGACTGGATGCCGAGGCGGAGGCTGTCGCTGAGGGTGCGCCCGACGAGGAACGCCGACCGGGCGATGGGCAGCGAGCGGAAGCGGTCGATCATGCCCGACTGCAGGTCGTAGGCGATCCCGACGCCGGAGCCCATCGCCGAGAACGCCAGCGACTGCACGAGGACGGCCGGGACGACGAAGTCCTTGTAGGGGATCCCGGGCCCGACGTTGGCGATGGCGCCGAACACGAAGACGAACAGCACCAGCTGCATGAGCGGCTGGATGGTGGAGAACACGATGAGCCCCGGGCTGCGGCGGACCTTGAGGAGGTTGCGCTGCGCCACCAGCGCGATGTCGGCGAGCACCCGGGGCGGACCGAGCGCGGCCCGGTCCTCGATGCTCAGCTTCCCGGCTGGCGCGGTGACGACGGCCATGTCAGAGCCGCCGTCGCCCGCGCCCGAGCAGCGGCTCGGGCGCATCGGGTCGGGGCTCCTCGGCGTGGTGGCCGGTGAGGGAGAGGAACACGTCGTCGAGCGACGGCCGCCGCAGTCCGAGGTCAGCCGCCTCCACGCCGGCAGCGTCGAGGGCGCGCACGGCGTCGACGAGGGCCGCCGCGCCCGCGTGCACGGGCACCAGCACCGTGCCGAGCTCGGCGTCGGTGATGATCTCACCCGGCGCGACGCCGAACGCCTGGGCCAGCGCGGCCGTCGCGTCCGGCACCCGCCCCCGGTCGGCCACCTGCAGGTTGAGCATGTCACCGCCGACCTTCGTCTTCAGCTGGTCGGCGGTCCCCTCGGCGATGATCCGGCCCGCGTCGATGACGCTGATGAGCTCGGCGAGCTGGTCGGCCTCCTCCATGTACTGGGTCGTGAGGACGATCGTCTTGCCGCTGTCGCGAAGCCCGGTGATCACGTCCCAGAGCCGGAGCCGGCTGCGGGGGTCGAGCCCGGTGGTGGGCTCGTCGAGGAACAGCACGTCCGGGGAGGCGATGAGGCTCAAGCCGAGGTCGAGGCGTCGGCGCATGCCGCCCGAGTAGCCGCGGACGACGCGGTCGGCGGCGTCGGTGAGCTCGAAGAGCTCGAGCAGCTCGGCGGCCCGCTCCTCGGCGACGGAGCGGCGGAGGCGGCCGAGGCGGCCAATGAGCACCAGGTTCTCTCGCCCGGTGAGGTCCTCGTCGACGGCCGCGAACTGCCCGGTGAGCCCGATCGCGGCTCGCACCTGCTGGGGATGCGTCACGACGTCGTAGCCGGCCACCCGAGCCCGGCCCCCGTCGGGGGCCAGCAGGGTGGAGAGGATCCGGATGGTCGTCGTCTTGCCGGCCCCGTTCGGCCCCAGCAGCCCCACCAGCCGACCTTCCGGCACCACGAAGTCGATCCCGTGCAGCGCCACGAAGCTGCCGAAGCGCTTCACGAGGCCCTCGACGACCACGCCGGTGTCCATCGGACGATGAACCTACTGGCACCGTTTCGGGCTTCGAACCGACCGTCGCGGGTGCGGACGAGCAGGACGGATCGGCGTCGGGAGCGCCGATTCGACGCCTGGCTAATATGCTAGTATGCTCGCATGGCGCCGGAGGTCAAGCAGTTCAACGTCTACCTCCCCACCCAACTCATCAGAGCGGTGAAGCACCACGCGGTCGACACCGAGTCGTCGCTGTCGGCGATCGTCGCCGAGGCGCTGCGGGAGTACCTCGACCGTCACGTCCGAGCCAGGAGGCGGCATGGGAACTGAAGGCATCGGCGGCTTCGTCGTCGAGACCCACAACTGGGGCAAGTCGGTCGCGTTCTGGGAGGGTCTCGGGTTCAAGCTCGAGTTCGAGACCGACCACAACTCCGGGCAGCTCCGCCATCCCGCCGGCGGTCCGTGGGTCTTCATCGCCGAGCATCTCGACGTCGAGACACCCCAGACGTATCCCGTCGTCCTCGCCAGCGACGCCGACCAGTTCGAGCCGCCCCGGTCCGGCACGGTCGAGCAGGCCTTCGAAGCGCGCCACTGGAACGTGATGGAGGCGATGCTCGGAGACCCCGAGGGCCGCCCGGTCAGCGTGCAGGCGCCGCTCCCCGACGGCGTCGACGCGCCGCCCGGTCACGGGTAGTGCCGACGCGCGCCGGAACGCCCCGCCCCGCTTTGGGCCAAGATCGGTACGGGCCTAACGTTTCGCTTTCCATGGAACGGAGATAGCGATGGCGACCGCGCCTGACGCCACGCCGCCGAGCGCGCCGGTGCGTACCGAGGACCTCACGAAGGTGTTCCCCGGCGGGGTGAAGGCCGTCGACACCCTGAACCTCTCGCTGCAAGACGGCGAGATCTTCGGGCTCCTCGGACCGAACGGCGCCGGCAAGACCACCACCGTTGGGATGCTCACCACCATGGTCGTCCCGACCAGCGGGCGAGCCTGGGTCGGCGGCGTCGACGTGCTCGCCCATCCCGCCCTGGCCAAGCAGAACATCGGCGTCGTCCCGCAGCAGAACACGCTCGACCGGTCCTTGTCGGTGTGGGAGAACCTCTACTTCCACGGCCGGTTCTTCGGCATGAGCGCCCGCCAGGCCCGCACCGAGGCCGACCGCCGCCTCAAGCAGTTCCGCCTCGCCGACTGGGGATCGGCGCCGGTGCTCTCGCTGTCGGGCGGCATGGCCCAGCGGCTCATGACGGCCCGGGCGATCCTGCACGAGCCGAGGATCCTCTTCCTCGACGAGCCGACGGCTGGCCTCGACCCCCAGAGCCGGCTGGCCCTGTGGGAGATCCTCCGCGAGCTCCACGCGGCCGGCGAGACGATCCTGCTCACCACCCACTACATGGAGGAGGCCGACACCCTCTGCGACCGGGTGGCGATCATGGACCACGGCCAGATCCGCGCCCTCGACACGCCGGCCGAGCTGAAGCGCCGCGTCGGTGCCGACACGGTCGTGACCGTCACCGCCGACGGTGACCTCGACCAGCTCGAGCGGCTCCTCGCCGACGAGGTGCCGGGCGTGAACGAGGCCCACCGCCGCGACGGCTCGGTGCAGCTGCACGTCCGGGGCAGCGACGGGCTCCTGCCGCGCGTGATCACGGCCGCCGAGCGAGGCGGGTTCAACGTCTCGGACCTGTCGGTCGCCGAGCCGACGCTCGAGACCGTCTTCATCACCCTGACCGGAAAGGACCTGCGGGACTGATGGCCACTGCGACGACGACCGCCGACGCGGCGCCGACCGACCGCGAGGCACGCAACGCCGTCACGGCGAGCTGGACCGCCTTCAAGGCGCTCCTGCTCCGGGACATGACGGTGCTGCGCAAGAACCTGAAGGAGTTCATCCCCCGCACCGTCTTGCAGCCCTTCCTGCTCGTGTTCGTGTTCACCTACGTGTTCCCGAAGATCGGGCAGGGCATCGGGCCCACCCGGGGCGCGGGCGCCTCGAACTTCGCCACCCTGCTCGTCGCGGGCGTGGTCGGCATCACGATCCTGTTCCAGGGCATCCAGTCGGTGGCCCTCCCGATGGTGCAGGAGTTCGGCTACACGAAGGAGATCGAGGACCGGGTCCTCGCGCCGCTCCCGGTGTCGATGGTGGCGGTGGCGAAGGTGGCGTCGGGCGCGATCCAGGGCCTCATCGCGGCGCTGATCGTGTTCCCCATCGCCGCCGTCGTGCCGGCCAGCCCGCTGCACCTGAACGTGTCGTGGCCGGTGCTCCTAACCCTCACCCCGCTGGCCTGCATCAGCGGCGCCGCGCTCGGCCTGACGTTCGGCACCCGCTTCGAGCCTCGCACGGTGCCGATCATGTTCGGCGTGGTGGTGATCCCGCTGACCTTCCTCGGCTGCGTCTACTACTCGTGGGTCGCGCTGACGCCGATCAAGACGGCCGGATTCTCGTGGCTGAAGACGCTCGTGCTCATCAACCCGCTCGTCTACATGAGCGAGGGGTTCCGGGCCGCGCTCACGAACGCGAACCACATGTCGCTGCTCGCCGTCTACGGCGCGCTCCTCGCGTTCGCGGCCGCGTTCCTCTACTTCGGGATCAACGGGTTCAAGAAGCGGGTGCTGAGCTGACCCGGACCGGCCGGGTCAGCCGGCGGCGTCAGCGCCGGGGTGTCATGTCCAGGTCGGGGGGCGGCTCGTCCGGCACCTTCCAGCGCAGGAACTCCTTGTCGTAGACCTCGTGGTAGGCGTTGGCGGCGCTGACCATGGCGTCGAACGCGGTCTCGAAGGCGGCCCAGTCCTCGGACTCGATGGCCTTGCTGACCGCGGCCACCTCCTCGTCGATGAACTTGGCCATGTTGTCGGTGTACTTCGGGCGCAAGAAGGCGCCCTTCTCCATGAGGTTGACCGCCTCCTTCAATTGAAAGCGGGCCAGGGCCCGGTTCTGCGCCTTCCCGGCGTAGTAGCACTTCCAGATCCGGGCTCCGACGAGCGGCATGATCTCGGCCATCCCCGGCATGAGGTGACCCAGCTCGTCGAGCGAGAAGGTCCCCTTCCCGGTGTCGATGATGTGCTCGTGGTCAGCCGCCGGCGGCATGGCGCGCAGCCTATCGGCGCCCGCGTCCGGGCCGCCGCCTCCCGGCTGGCGCGCGCGGGCGGGCGATAACGTCGGCTCGCGACCACATTCGACCCCTTCGACGACAGCCCGCCGCAGGACGCGTGGCCGCTGCTGGCGCGGCTGCGGCACGAGACGCCGGTCGCGACGATCGCCGACGGAATGCGGTACGTCACCCGGTACGAGGACTGCCGCGCCGTGCTGCGCGACACGACCTCGTACTCGAACGCGGCGGGGATGAAGGCGCCCGGGGTGGAGATCCCGGCCGAGGACCGGCTGCTCGGCGAGCTCGACCCGCCGCTGCACACGCCGGTGCGCCGGGCCATGGTCACCGCGTTGACGCCGCGGGTCGTGCACGCCGCCGAGCCGTTCATGGCCGAGACCGCCGCCGCGCTGCTCGACACGGTGCCGGTCCCGGGGACCGCCGACCTCGTCGCCTCGTTCACGGTCCCGCTCCCCAACCGGGTGACCGTGCACCTGCTCGGGCTCCCGGCCGAGGACGCCGACCGCCTCGCGACCTGGGCCAAAGGGCTGATGGAGAGCGCGTTCCCGCGCACGAACCGGACCGAGCGCGGCGAGGGGTTCGCGGGCGCGTTCCCCGAGTTCGCGGGCTACATCGACGACCAGCTCGACCGCCGGGCCGGCTCCGACCCCAGCGACGACGACGCCGACGTAATCACCCGGCTCGGCGCCCTGGAGGTCGACGGCGACCGGCTGCCCCGCCGCCAGGTCCGGGCCCTGGTCCGCAACCTGATCACCGGGGGGCTCACCACGACGAGCCAGCTGCTCGGCAACCTGCTGCTCGAGCTGCTGACCGACCCCGCCCTCGATGCCGCGGTCCGACGCGACGAGGCGACCCTGCACCGCGCCATCGAGGAGAGCCTGCGGATCGCGCCCCCGATCCTCTTCCTCGCCCGGGGCTGCACGCACGACACCGAGGTCGGCGGGATGCGCCTCGCCGCCGGCGAGCGCGTCATCGTCGGGACGGCATCGGCGAACCGCGACGAGGACGTCTTCCCGGCCGGCGACGAGTTCCAGGCCGACCGCGCCAACGCCGACCAGCACCTCACCTTCGGGTACGGGGCGCATGTCTGCCCCGGCGCGTCCCTCGCCCGAACCGTGGCGCGGGTCGGCCTCTCGACGTATCTGGCGCGGTTCCCGGCCGGCACGGTCCAGCTCACGCCCGGGTTCCGGTTCGAGAACGTCCCCACCTACTTCGAGGTGGGACCCCGGCGGCTCCCCGTCGAGACGCGCGCCTCGGCGTGACCAGCCCGGGCCGCGGCGACGCGCTCGTCGGCCAGCGGGTGCTCGTGACCGGCGCGACGGGTCGGGTCGCGTTCCCGATCGCCCGCGCCCTCGCGGCCTCGAACACCGTGTACGGCCTGGCCCGGTTCTCGGACCCCGAGGGCCCCGCTCGCCTCGAGGCAGCCGGCATCGTCCCCGTCCGCGCCGACGTCGCCGACCCCGACCTCGCGTCGCTGCCCGACGCCGAGTACGTCTTCCACGCCGGCGCCGCCCTGGGACGAGAGACGCGGGACTGGCAGCGGACCTTCGACGTCAACGCGCAGGCGGCCGGCCGGCTGGTGGCGCGCTTCCGCGACGCCGCCGGGTTCGTGCTCTGCTCCACCGGCTCGGTCTACGCGTACCAGGGGCCGCGACCGCTGCGCGAGGACGACCCGCCGGGGGTGCACCTCGGCACGTACAGCCTGTCGAAGATCGCCGGGGAGGCGGTCGTCCAGCACGCGGCGACCCGGGACGGGGTCCCGACCTCCGTCATCCGGATCTTCTCGACCTACGGGCCGCTCGGCGGCGCCCCGGCCGACCGGCTGGACCGGCTCGTCGCCGGCCGGCCGATCCGCCTCTACCCGGAGCGACCGAATCACTACACGCCCATCTACGAGGACGACTACGTCCGGCTCGGCATCCGGGCCCTGCTCGTCGGGCGGGTGCCGCCCCTGGTCGTGAACTGGGCGGGCAGCGAGACCGTGACCGCCGAGGACTACTGCGACTACCTCGGGGAGCTGGTCGGGATCCGGCCCCGAATCGAGTACACCGACACCGCGCCGACGCCGCTGTGGGCCGACGTCACGCGCATGCACGAGGTCCTCGGGCGCACCGAGGTCGGCTGGCTGGACGGCATGCGCCGGCTGGTCGCCGCCCGCCATCCGGACCGCTTGGCGACGCGCTGACGGACCCGGTGGCCGCGTGCGGCCGCCGTCGGCCCCGACCGAGAATGACGCTGCGATGGTCGATCTGGCGCGCCTCGAGGAGCTGGCGACGGCTCGACTCGAACCCGCGGTCGCCGACTACGTCAACCGCGGGTCGGGGCCCGGGCTCACGAAGGCAGCCAACCTCGCGGCCTGGCAGCGGTGGCGGCTGCGACCCCACGTGCTGCGGGACGTCTCGAAGGTCGACTCGAGCACGACCGTGCTCGGCACCGAGGTGCCGGCGCCGGCCCTCGTCGCGCCGACGGCCATGCAGGGGCTCGTCGCGCCCGAGGGGGAGCTCGCCACCGCCCGGGCCGCCGCCCGCGTCGGCACCGTCATGGTGGTGTCGATGGTCGCGACGCGCTCGGTCGAGGACGTGGCGGCGGCCGCCCCCGGCGCGCCGCGCTGGGCCCAGCTGTACCTCCTACGCGACCGGGGCCGGACCCGAGCCCTGGCCGAGCGCGCCGCGGCCGCGGGCTACCAGGCGATCGTCGCCAGCGTCGACGGGGCCGCGGTGCCGCACGGTGACCACCGGGGGGCGACGCCCTCGCCCCCCGGCCTCCAGTTCCCGAACCTGGCGCCGCTCGGACGCCCGGACGAGGCCGACCTCCTCGCCACCATGAGCGACTTCGACCCCAGCGCGACGCCGGCGGACCTGGCGCAGCTGCGGGAGTGGAGCGGCCTGCCCGTCGTCGTCAAGGGCGTGCTCCGGGGCGACGACGCGCGAGCGATCGTCGACGCCGGCGCGGCCGCGGTGACGGTCTCCAACCACGGTGGCCGCATCGTCGACGGCTGTGTCGCGACCGGGGACGTCGTGGCCGAGGTCGCGGCCGCCGTGGGCGGTGCCGCCGAGGTGTACGTCGATGGCGGGATCCGGTGGGGCGCCGACGTGCTCAAGGCGCTCGCGCTCGGCGCCCGGGCCGTCATGCTCGGGCGCCCGGTGGTCTGGGGACTCGCCATCGACGGCGAGGCGGGCGTCGCCGACGTGCTCGAGCAGCTCGGGCGCGACCTGCGCCGGGTGATGGCGTTCTGCGGAGTCGCCGGCGTCGACGAGATCACCGCGGACCTGCTCGCGCCGGGTGCACCGTGACCGGAGCCGCGTGGACGCGGGTGGCGGCGCTCGTCGCGGCGGTGGGTGCGCTTGGCGGCGCGACGCACGCCGGCGCCGCAGCGCCGACGGCGCCTTCGCTGACCTGGTCGCCGACGGCCAGCGTCGCGACGGTGATCGACATCGCCGGTCCGCGCCGCGACGGCGCCTTCGTGGTCGCGACCGCGGGAAGGCTCTCCCTCCTCGCGCCGGACGGCCGCGTGAGCCCCTTCGCCCGCGGCCGCGGCGGGTATCGCACCGCGCTCAACACCGAGCCGTACGTCGCGATCACGCCGGACCAGCCGCTCGACGGCGCCGACTGCGCCTTCCACCAGGACGAGGTCTACGCCCTCGAGCCCGCCGCGCACCCGAGCGTCGTCGTCGTCGACGCCCAGGGTCGGGCCCGCCACGCGGTGAGCCTCCCGGCGGGCGACGCGTTGACCGGGATCACCTTCGACGCCGTTGGCACCTTCGGCCACCGCGTCCTCGTCACGGCCCGGGCCAAGCGGGGCACCGCCGTGTTCGCCATCGACTGCGACGGGCAGGTGCGCGTCATCACCCAGACCGGACCGCGGGTCGAGGGCGGCCTCGCCGTCGCGCCCTCGACGTTCGGCCGCTTCGCCGGCGACCTCATCGCCGCCGACGAGCTGAGCGGGCGGATCGTCGCCTTCGACGCCGCCGGCGGCGCCCAGACCGTGGCCGTCTCGGGCCTCCCGACCGGCGGTGACATCGGCGTCGAGAGCGCCGGCTTCGTGCCGCCCGACTTCGGCCCGACCGGTTCCGTCCTCGTGGCCGACCGCCACACGCCCCACAACGCGCACCCCGGCACGGACCACGTGCTGCGCATCGCCGGTGACCTCCTCCTGGGCGCCGGCGTGCAACCCGGGGACCTGATCGTGGTCACCGAAGGCGGCGCCGAGACGGTGGCCGTCCGCTGCGGCACCACGTGCAGCGTCCGGCCGGTCGCGGCCGGCCCGGCGGTCAGCCACGTCGAGGGCCACGTGTCGTTCGTCGGCCGATGACCAGCCGCGCCGACCGGGCCGGCCCGGCGGCGCGGGCCTAGCGTCCGTTCATGAGCCTGGCGATGACGAAGGCCGAGCGGGAGGCGTTCCTCGCCGGCGTTCACGTCGGTGTGCTGGCGGTGGCCGACGCCGGCCGGGCGCCGTTGACCGTCCCGGTCTGGTACTCGTACGACCCGGGCGGGCTGGTGTCGATCATCACCGGCCGCTCGTCACGCAAGGCGGCCCGCATCGAGGCCGAGCGGCGGATCAGCCTCTGCGCCCAGACCGAGACCGCGCCGTACCAGTACGTGAGCGTCGAGGGGCCGGTCGTGCAGGTGGACAGCACGGTCGACGCGGCCGAGCGCCAAGCGGTCGCCTACCGGTATCTCGGGAAGGAGCTCGGCGACCTCTACCTCGAGGCGACGCAAGCCGACGCCGCCGAGAACATCGCGGTACGGATGCGACCCGAGCACTGGCTCACCGTCGACTACCAGAAGCAGTTCGGCTGATCCGCGACCACCTCGGGGACGGTCAGTGCGGGATCTCGCCCGCGTTCACGAGGATCGACTGGGCGGTCACCATCCGCGCCCGGTCCGACGCGAAGAAGGCGACGACCTCGGCCACGTCCTCGTCGGCCGGGATCTCGCCCAGCGGCATGTTCTTCGTGATGCCGCCGATGACCTCCTCCCGGTCGAGGCCCTGGGACGTCGCCATCATGTCGACGTAGCCCTCCACCGGCGGACCCCACATCCACGACGGCACGACGGTGTTCACGCGGATCTTGTAGGGGCCGAGCTCCTTGGCCAGGTAGTACATCGCCGACGTCAGCGCGCCCTTCGACGACGCGTACGCCATCTGCATGAGCTGGGGCCAGTACATCGACTGCGACCCGATGAACACGATCGCGCCGCCCCGCTGCTTGAGGTGCGGGATGGCGGCATCGCAGAGCCGGAGCGTCCCGAACACGTTGGTGTCGAAGGTTCGCCGCCACTCGTCGAAGTCGGCGCCCTCGAGTCCGCCGAAGACGGTGTCGAGCGCGGCGCAGTTCACGACCGAGTCGAGGCGCCCGAACCGCTCCATCGCCGCTTCGACCAGCGCCGAGCAGGCGGCCGGGTCGGTGATGTCGGTGCGCCGCCAACCGACCCGCTCGCCCGAGGGATCGATCTCGGTCGCGGCGGCCTTGAGGTTCTCCTCCCGGCGAGCGCCGAGCATCACCGAGGCGCCCTCGCGGGCCGCTACCGCCGCGATCTCCTTGCCCAGCCCCGGGCCGACCCCCGACACCACCATCGTCGTTCCCTCGAGCAGCACCGCATCCTCCTCGCCGCCGGGTCGGCATTCTGGCCCGGCGCCGAAGCCGCCGTCGGCGCTGCCCGGGCTCGGGCCGCCCGGGGCGACGCGGCCCGCCGGTCAGGAGACGGCGAGGGCGTGCCAGAAGGTGGGGAACGCGTACGCGGCCAGGCCGAGGCCGATCAGCGCGAGACCGGGCGGGTTCGTGAGCCTCGTGACGACGCCGGAGAGGGCGGCGAGGATGAAGGCGCCGACTGCGATGCCGTAGCAGACGGCTTGGGCGGTGAGCGACAGATCGTGGACCGCGAGCACCATCGTTTGACCGTCTCCTTCCCGATTGACCGTGTTGCGGGGCGTTGTACCCACTCGCGGCGCGCTTTAGCCCTCGGCGGCGGCGGGCTCAGTTGACGCCGTCGCGCAGGACCGCCACCAGGACCCGCATGATCAGGACGGTCGAGCAGAACAGCGCGACGTAGCCGAAGAAGCGGAACCGCGACGGGTCGCCGGTGAACGGGGGGCCGCCCGGGATGGCGACGAGCGCGACGCCGGCACTGTCGACGGCCGCGCCGAGGACCGCCAGCACCACCCGGTTCACGAGCCGGATCACGCCGACCACGTCGCGGGCGTCGAAGAGGAGGCTGACGCGGAGGCGGAGCCCGTCCCGCTCGGTCGGGGCGACGATGCGGTCGAGCCGGCGGGGGGATGCGTCGCCGGGTGGGGAGCAGTGAGGATGACCGGGGAGCGGCCGGCGGTGACGGAGGCCCGCCGCCTCGCCACCGAGGGGTCATGATGGAGCCGTGGAGGGGGGACGGGCGCGCTGGGGGCGAGTGGCGTTCGGCACCGTCGCCGCGCTCGGCCTCGTCGTCGGCAGCGGGTGGACGACGCCCGGCACCGCGGCGGCGATCCAGAGCTACGTCGCGCTCGGCGACTCGTACACCGCGGGGCCGCTGATCCCGCAGCAGCAGCCGAACCCGCTCGGCTGCCTGCGCTCCGACCACAACTACCCGAGCTACATCGCGGCCGACCTCAGCGTGGCGACCTTCCGCGACGCCAGCTGCAGCGGCGCGAGCACCGGCGACATGACCGCGCCCCAGAACGTGAGCCCGGGCCCGAACCCGCCCCAGTTCGACCGCCTCGACGCGCTGACCCAGGTCGTCACCGTCCAGATCGGCGGCAACGACATCGGCTTCGAGGAGATCGCGACGACCTGCGCGACCGGCAACCCGAACGGGACCCCGTGCCAGGACCACTACGTCGTCGGTGGCGACGACACGATCAGCGACCGCATCAACGCCACCGCGCCCAAGGTCGCGAACATTCTCCAGGGGATCCACGCCCGGTCGCCGAACGCGCTGATCGTCGTCGTCGCCTACCTCGCCATCCTCCCCGAGACCGGTCCGGGGTGCTGGCCCCAGATGCCGTTCGCGTACGCCGACGTCCCCTACCTCCGGGCCAAGGAGCACCAGCTCAACGCGATGCTCGCCCAGCAGGCGGCCGCCAACGGCGCCCACTTCGTCGACGCGTACACGCCGAGCATCGGCCACGACGCCTGCCAGCCGCCGTGCCTCCGCTGGGTCGAGCCGGCGTCGCCGAGCGCGCCGGCGGCGCCGCTGCACCCGAACGTGCACGGGATGGAGGCCACCGCCGACGTCGCGCTCGGCCTCCCGCTGCCGCCCGACCCGCCCTGCCCGGTGCTGGCCGCACCGCGCTTCACGGCCTGAGCGATCAGCCGCTCGCGCCGGCGTCCTCGCTCGGCGGCGCGGGCTCGCGCCACATGAGCCACAGCCGCGGCCCGTCGGGCAGGTCGATGGTCTCGGTGACCTCGTAGCCGTGCCGCTCGTAGAAGGGGACGTTCGCCTCCTTCGACGACTCGAGGTAGCTCGGCCAGCCCTCGGCGTCGCAGCGGGCGAGCTGGTCGGCGAGGAGGGCCGAGCCGAGCCCCCGGCCCTGGTGGTCGGGGTCGGTACCGAGCGTCGCCAGGTACCAGTGGAGCGGCTCGCGCGGGTGGTGCTTGTCGATCTGCTGGTAGGCGGCGACGCGGGTCCCCAGGTGACGCCACGAGATGCTGCGGAGGAACGTCGGCGCCATCCGCAGCTGGTCCATCGCGCCGAAGCGCCACTTCCCTGGCGGGAGCCAGATCGCGCCCGCGGTGAGGCCGTCGGTGGCGCGGATCTTGCCGTCCCGGCCGAACGGCCCGCCCAGCTCGACGTCCCGGAAGAACTGCAGGATCCGAGCGGCTCGCTTCCTGGGGTTCGGGAGGAACCACGCCATGACTGGGTCGTCGTCGAAGGCCCGCGCGAAGGTCCGGGCCAGCTCGGGGAACTCCGAGCGCTCGACCGTCCGGACCGCCGCTGCCACGCCGCGCATCGTAACGGCGGGGGTCCGGGGGACCGGTCGAACGCCCGGCGGTACGCTCGACCCCCCAGCGCGTGGCCGCGGCGCGGCGCGGTCACGCCGAGACGTGCGGAGCGCCATGCCGTACAGCAGCGGCCGCGTCGTCCACGACGCCGACGCGCACCTCATGGAGACGCCCAGCTGGCTGCGTGACCATGCCGACCCGGCCTTGCGTGACCGCATCCCGCCGCTGCGCTACCCGGGCGGCAACGAGCTGCGCCAGACCGGCGACCCGACCGAGCAGCAGCGCGACCTCGACGCCGCCTTCGAGCGCCTCGCGCGCCGGCATGCGTCGGCCGAGTACCGGGCCGACGAGGAAGCCGAGATCATGGCGCGCAAGAACTTCGCCGCCACCGGCTCGTTCGTCGCCGAGGACCGGCCCCGGGCCCTCGACCTGCTCGGCTTCTCGAGCCAGCTGGTGTTCAACACCTTCCACAACCGGCGCCTCCGGGACTGGGAGCACGGCGACGACCTCGAGCTCGCCGACGGGGTCGCCCGCGCCCACAACCGGGGCATGGTCGAGTTCTGCGCCGTGGACCCTCGTCTGCTCCCCACCTGCTACGTGCCGCTGGCCGACTTCGACCGGGCCGCGGCGATGGCCCGGGAGGCGGTCGAGCTGGGCGCGGCCGCGCTGCTGGTGGCGTCGGGCTGCCCGCGCCGACACTCGCCGAGCCACGTCCGGCTCGACCCGGTGTGGGCGATCGCCCAGGAGGCCGAGATCCCGGTCGTCTTCCACGTCGGTGGCACCGGCGACCTGATCGAGCCCGGCTACTTCCAGAACGGCCTGCCCGTCCCGCCCGACTTCCACGGGGGCGAGGAGAACTTCCGCTCCGTCGACTACATGGGCATCCCGCACCCGCCCATGCAGACGCTGGCCACGATGATCTTCGACGGCGTGCTCGACCGGTTCCCGACCCTTCGCATCGGCGTCATCGAGCAGGGCGCGATCTGGGTGCCGTCGTGGCTGCGCCAGATGGAGGCCGCCTTCGACGCCTTCGAGCGCCATGAGGAGCGGCTGCGCCGGCTCTCGCTGCGGCCGACCGAGTACGCGCGGCGACAGATCCGGGTGACGCCGTACCCGACCGACGACGTGGGCTGGATCATCGAGAACTCGGCGCCGGAGATCTGCATGTTCTCGTCCGACTACCCGCACGTCGAAGGTGGCCGGCGGCCGTTGGAGCGCTTCGAGGCGTCGCTCGGCGACGCCGACGAGTCGATCCGCCGCCGCTTCTACTGCGACAACTTCCGCGACCTCATGGGGTCCGCCGCCACGGCCCTGGCCGCCTGAACCGCCCGCGCTCAGGCCCGCGCCGCCGCGCCGCCGCGCCGCCGCGCCGTTCCGGGCCTGGACCCCGGCGCTGTGGTGGAGTGGTCAGGTGCGCCCCAGCGTGGAGGTCCTCGCGGGCCAGCTCGGCTACCTGTTCGACGAGCAGCCGGAGCTGCGGTCGGCGTCGGCCGAGCAGCTGACGGCCCGGCTGAACCACGACGACCGCTTCGCCCGGGCCCGCTCGAAGTACCCGATGGCGACCGACGCCGAGATCGCCGAGCGGGCGGGCGAGTTCGAGGACCGGATCACCGCCGCCGACGTGCAGGCTGCGCTGGCCCGGGTCCGGGCCGACCCCTTCCGGGACTGAGCCCGGCCCCATCTCGGGGCCCTCGCCCGCCCCGAATCCTCGGGGTCGGCCCGCTCAAGGTCCCGAAATGCCGCGAAACACTTGACGAAACTCGCGAAGCGCGCGAATACGACTACATGCGGTGGCCGAGAAGGCCTCCAGGGTGGGCCCGGATCGTCCGAAATCCACAGGGGACGATCCTGGGAGGCGCTGGCGTGCAGGGGTGGAAGCCCGTCCGCCGAGGGCGGGGGTTCGACGATGCCCGGTCGTGACGCGGTGACCGCCGGGCGGCGGCGGCCGGCGCTGCCCCGCGCCGCCCCCTCGAGCGCCGAGGCGGAGCGTCAGGTCCGCTTCCTCCGCGCGCTCATCGAGCACTCAGCCGACATGGTGAGCGTCGTCGGCGCCGACGGCACCCTGCGGTTCCACTACCCACCCACCGTGCTCGGGTACGCCGAGGGCGAGAACTTCGGCCGGGCCGTCTTCGACTTCGTGCACCCCGACGACCGCGACGCCGCGGTCGCGCGCTTCACCGCCGCGCTCGCGGAGCCGGGCCTGAGCGACCCGTTCGAGTGCCGTGTCCTGCGGGCCGACGGCGAGTGGCGCTGGATGGAGCTGCGGGCCACGAACCTCATCGACGACCCGACCGTCCAGGGTCTCGTGCTGAACGCGCGCGACGTGTCGGAGCGCAAGGTGGCCGAGCAGTCGCTGCGCGCCAACGAGGAGCGGTTCCGCCTGCTGGTCCAGCACGCCTCCGACCTGGTGGTGGTGTGGGACGCCGAGGGCAAGCTCACCTACGCGAGCCCGGCCGCCTACCGGTTCTCGCTCGGTGACGACCCACCCGCCAAACCCGACCTGCAGTCGATCGTGACGGTCACGCACCCGGACGACCGCGCCCGGGTCAACGACATCGGGCGGCAGCTGACCTGGGGCGGCAGCAAGCACGAGCGCTTCGTCGCTCGGTTCCAGCGCTACGACGGCACCTATCGCTGGCTCGACGTGACGCTCACGAACCTGCTCGACAACCCCGGCGTGGGCGGCGTGGTCGCCAACGCGCACGACATCACCGAGCAGATTGAATCCGAGGAGGCGCTGCGCCACAACGAGCAGCGGTTCACCGCCCTCGTCGAGCACTCGACGGACATCCTCGCCGTCATCGACGAGATCGGGATCCTCACCTATCACAGCCCCGCCACCGAGCGGCTGCTCGGCTACCCGACGGGGGCGCTGATCGGGACGAACGCCTTCGACCTCATCCATGAGGAGGATCTCGCGGGCTCGCTGGCCGTCCTCGCCCAGGTGCTCGAGGAGCCGGACACGCCGCGGTTCCATGAACTGCGGTTCCGACACGGCGACGGCAGCTACGTGGATCTCGGGGTCGCGGCCACGAACCGGCTCGAAGACCCGGCGGTGGAGGGCATCGTCATCAACGCCCGCGACATCACCGAGCGCCGGCGGGCCGAGCAGGCCCAGCGGGCGAGCGAGGCGTGGTTCCGCAGCCTGGTCCAGCACGGCTACGACTGCGTCGCGGTCCTCGGCCCCGACCGGCACCTCACCTACGTCAGCCCCGCGGTCACGAACGTCCTCGGCTACGACCCGACCGACCTGGCCGGCCGGGAGACCGGGGCGCTCGCGCACCCCGACGACGAGGTGATGCTGCACAGCCACTTCGAGGCGGTGGTCGCGACGCCCGGCGCGCACGCCCCGATCGAGCTGCGGGCTCGGCACGCCGACGGGTCGTGGCGGTGGCTGGAGCTCGCCTTCACGAACCAGCTCGACAACCCGGTCGTCAACGGGGTCGTCGTCAACTTCCGCGAGATCACGGAGCGCAAGCGAATCGAGGGCGAGCTTGCCCATCAGGCCCTCCACGACTCGCTGACCGGGCTGCCGAACCGGGTCCTGCTCGTCGACCGGATCGGGCAGGCGCTGGCGCGCGCGGCGCGCGGCTCGGCCCGAGCCGGGGTGCTCTTCCTCGACCTCGACCGCTTCAAGCTCGTGAACGACACCCGCGGCCACGCGGCCGGTGACGAGGTGCTCGTCGCGGCGGCGCGCCGGCTCCGCGAATCAGCGCGGGGCAGCGACACCGTGGCGCGGTTCGGCGGCGACGAGTTCGTCGTCCTCTACGACGACGTCACCGACGCCGCCGATCTGCTGGCGCGGGCACGGGCGCTGTGCACCGCGATGGCGGTGCCGTTCCGGCTCCGCAACAGCGACACCTACATCTCGGTGAGCATCGGGGCCGCGCTCGGGACCCGCGGCGAGTCCCCGGACGCCATCCTGCGCGACGCCGACGCCGCCATGTACCACGCCAAGGAGCGGGGCGGCGGCACGGTCGCGCTCGTCAACGAGGACATCCGCCGGCGCGCCCACGCGCGGTTCGAGACTGAACGGTCGCTGCACGGCGCACTGCGGCGGGACGAGTTCGCGCTCGTCTACCAGCCGGTCGTCGCCCTGGACACGCGCGACGTCGTGGGGGTCGAGGCGCTGCTGCGCTGGGACCACCCCAGCCGGGGCCGGCTGGCCCCGGGCGACTTCATCGACCTGGCCGAGGAGACGGGCCAGATCCTCGCCATCGGGACCCAGACCCTCGAGCGGGCCTGCGAGCAGCTCGTCGCGTGGCGCGCCCACCCCCCGCTCGCCGACCTCGGCGTGTCGGTGAACGTGTCGGCGCTGCAGCTGCGCGACGCCGAGCTGCCCGAGCACGTCAGCCGGGCCCTGGAGCGGGTCTCGCTCCCCGCGTCGGCGCTGACGCTCGAGATCACCGAGAGCTTCGTGATCGAGGACTCCCAGGGCTCGATCGAGACGCTGGCCGCGTTGAAGGCGCTCGGGGTCCAGCTCGTCGTCGACGACTTTGGGACCGGGTACTCGTCGCTCGGCTACCTGCACCGCATGCCGCTCGACGGCCTGAAGGTCGACCGCACGTTCCTGCGCGAGATCGCCAAGGGCGGCCGCGACGTGGCCATCGTCGCCGCCATCTTCGCCATGGCCGGCGCCCTCGGGCTCACGGTGGTCGCAGAGGGCGTCGAGACCGAGGCCCAGCACGACCAGCTGCTCGAGCTGGGGTGCCGGTACGCACAGGGGTTCCTTTACGCCCGGCCGCTCCTGCCGGATGCGATCCCGGCGCTGGCCGACGCCGGCCGGATGGTGCCGCCCGGGCCCAGCTCCTAGCCGACCAGCAGCGACTCGTCGACGCGCCGCCAGGCGTCGCGCGCCCACTCGTCACGATCGGCGAGCGCGGGCGCGTCGACCGCCAGCTCCACCTCGAGCGGCGCGAATCGCGCCCGGGCCTCGGGCCCGAGGTCCGCGAACTGCGACCACGGCGGCGGTGAGCCGAGCGGCCGGCCGACGACGACCGGCACGAAGATCGACCGGCACGGCGAGCCGAGGCAGACGTGAGCCAGCGGACGCCCGCTCGGGAACGGTCCCGGCAGCTCGGCGACGATGCCCGCGGTGGTGGCCACGTTATCCGGCACGTGCATGCAGACGCTGAACCCGTCCTCGCCGCTCGTGTCGTCGCGCAGATGCGCCTGCAGCGCCTCGACCGTGACCGGGCCGGCGGCCAGGACGGCCTGGCTGGCCCGCCACCGCGGATCGGTCACGGTGTCCGGCGGCATCGCGGGGTCCCGGTGCTCGGCGTCGAAGGCCGGGATCGTGGTCCGGTTCGAGATCGAGCGGGTGCGCGTCACGCGCTCGGTCGCCCAGCGGGTCCCGGACGTCTCGATCACGAAGGCCTCGGACGCGTCGGCGACGAGGAACGACGACCAGTACGGGTCGTCGATGCCGTGGTGCCCGCTGCCGCCCTGCCCGTAGCGCTCGAGGAGCTCGATGACGGTGCCGACGGCGGCGCTCGCGGTGGCGGCCCGCTCGAGGGCGAGCCGGACCAGGTCCATCCCGATCAGCTTCGGGGCCAGGCCATGGGGGTCGAGGGTCGTGAAGATGGCCGCGTTCCCGGCCGCGACGCCCGCCTCGTTGACGCCGTGCTCGAGGCCCCAGCACCACGACGGCCGGGACGCGAGCACGCCGAGGGTCGGCTCCGGCGACGGCTCGACGTCGATGTACGTCGTACGCAGCGGCCCCTCGTCGCGCCGGGGCGCCAGCCACTCGAGCTCCTGGGCCTCGCGGGGTGGGCGGTCTGAGTTCTTGGCGAACAGGGTCCGCCCCGACGCGGTGGCCGGCGGCAGCGCGACGAGGAGGTCACACACTCCGCGCCACGGTAACGCCGGGCGCGCGCGCCCAGCGCGGCTCGCGGCAACCGGCAGTAGGTTCGAGGCCTCGTGGACGTCGACGTGGTCGTGGTGGGAGCCG
>Ga0073928_10001125_pt1 | contig 53289 bp, 47 predicted proteins | sample PaiPotPPA55metaG_FD_76969 | JGI IMG/M metagenome (GOLD analysis project Ga0073928, IMG submission 76969) | Iron sulfur acid spring bacterial and archeal communities from Banff, Canada, to study Microbial Dark Matter (Phase II) - Paint Pots PPA... ... | reverse complement strand
CATAGCAGGTTGATGGGGGTAAACATGCCACTGTTTCCTGGTTTATATTTCCACTCGATTCAGTGAGTTAGCGAAATTAGGAGCTTCCTGACCCCTTGACAAGAATTTGGCCGGAAGCCTCAAAAACGTACGGGCACAAGTGCCCGTTCTTAGGTGGACGGGGGTAGAGATGTCTGACGAAATATCGTCAGCCGGGCAGGCCGAGCGGAGGGAGGGTGCGGACTATTTTTACTGTTTCCAGGCTGACCGTTATGACTTGGCCGACCAGACGCGCAATATATTGCGGATCGTCGCTGCGGTTGGGGTCGTTGGTGATGCCGCTGCGTTTGTCGGTTGAGACCTGGTATTGATCAATGACCCACTCGAGCGCGGAGCGGTTGCCGAGGCGGTATTCGTAAGTTTCGGGAGGGATTTCGTTCAGGGTTAGAAATTGGTTGTAGGTGAGCGTGGTTTTGTCTTGCTCAGGCGCATTTTGGTGACGCGCCAGTCGAGTTTTTCGCCTGCTTTTTCTTTTTTGGTTAGTGGATGCTCTTGTTGCTGCTCGTAGTTGACGTGGATTTCGGCTAGGCGCTTCCCGGCCTTCGCTAGCAAGCGGAAAACTTCAAGATCGTTAACCACAGAGGGCAGAGAGGACACGGAGGCGAAAGGGATGCGCGGGAGTTCGCGGTGCAGGTTGGCGGCGTAACGCTCGCGATATTCGGGATGATGCAGGACGGCGTAGATGTAATGGAAGATGTCCCACTTGGTGATGGACGGGTCTGCGTAGCGGACGCGAAATTGTTCGAGCGCCCAGTCGGTAATGTTCTCGCGCCGGTCGGTCTTCCTGAATTGGTACTTTTCCGCATGGAAACATTGGCGACATTGGTGCACACCCTCTTCGCCTTGTATTCGCTGGGTTACTGCTTTAGCCTCGAACTGTAAACCCAAGCGTATTTAACCGCGAACGAGGGGTAGACTTTGATAGGATTCAGACCAATGCAAACCACGTTTTTCGGGGCTCCCGCCGCGACCAATGGCTTCAGGGATTCGTCCTTTGCTAAGAATAAGAATCTACCGCTACATCGTTGGGTGCCTTGGGTTGCGGGATTTTCAGCCGAATTTGTGGAGGACGCGCTTCGAACCTACCTGCCGCGCGGTGTTTCAAACGCTTGGGTCTTGGACCCTTTTGCGGGTGTGGGCACAACGCTGGTGGAATCGTATCTCAGCGGTCTCAACGTAGTCGGATTTGAGATCAACCCGTATGCCGCACTCGCGACCACCATCAAGCTAAAAACCATGGATATTTCGGTGCGTGACTTGGCGCGTCAGATCGGTTCCTTCGAACGATTCATGGAAAAAGCAGAAGCTGGCGAAGTGAAACGAGGACCACGTTCCGCAGCCCCGACCGGATTTTCCGGAAGGACGCAATTGTTTAGTCCTAAGGTTGAACGAAAGGTGTTGTATGCACTCGATTTTGTTAACTCTATTAAAGACCCGATTTTAAAGGACATCGCCAGGCTGGCCCTCGGCTCCGTGATGGTGAGCTTTTCCAATTATTCATATGAACCGAGCCTCACTAGACGTTCTGCAGTGAGCAAGGCCGATATTTTGGATGCGAACGTAGGCTTGAGTGTGTCCGCAAAGTTGCGCCTCATACTTGAGGATATTGGTTGGGTGCAGGGCCATATGAAAACTTTGGGTTATAACCCGAAGGCCAAAGTTTTTTCTGAAAGTATCTTTTCTGCGCCCCGATATTTAAGACAGCGAAACTTTATTGACCTGCTTGTAACGTCACCGCCCTACCTGAATAACTACCATTATCCCCGCAATACTAGACCCCAACTTCATTGGCTTGGACTCGCTTCCGGCACAGGCTATCAACACGCACGCGAAAACGACAGTTTCGGTAAGTTTTGGCAGACGGTTCGGGCGTCTGAACCTATCAACCTAGTCTTTGATATGCCGGAACTTTCTGACCTTATCGAGGCGATCCGCGGGAGGAACACCGACAAAGGCTCTTACGGGGGCGCTGGCTGGGCAAACTATGTTGCCACGTACTTTAACGATACGCACCGTTTCTGCGCAGTAATTGCCCAACTACTGAAGCCTAAAGCTGCTTCGATCATTGTGCTCGGCAACAGCATTATCCAGGGGATCGAGGTAAAGACAGATTATTTTTTTGGAAAGATCGGTGAGCTGGCTGGCTTGAAATTTGAAGAGAATCACATGCTTAGAAAAAAGAGAACCGGCAATAGCATCATACAAAGCTCAGTTCGGGTGGAAGACGCGAAGGAGAAGACGGTGCTGTACGAATCTGGTGTGGTGCTTCGCAAGGCTTCATGAATATCTCGTTTCTTCCTGGCGACCTTCACTTGTCTCAGACGGACAGCGGTATCTTCGTCGTGAGGCTAGCCGGTCAAGAAGTCCTGTCCACGAAGTCTCAACGTTCTGCACTTGCGAAGTTCAACGCCCTAAGGTCAGAACTGGAAAAGAAGTTCCCGACTCACGAGCCGAGCACCGAAGAAAGAGCCCAACTGCTACAGCGGGAAATCAACGATTCTCTCCTCGGTCACAACAGTCTTGGTGGTAGGAAGAAGAAAACCACGGCGGGCGGCACGAGAACATTTGGTGGTTAACGCAGCTGGTTCAATCTCACTCACTGCCGCTGTCCCGTCGCGTCGGGATTCGGTATTCTTGAGCCATTCGCCATGGCTCGAAAGAAGCGAAATCGCGAGAATACTAGCGTCGCAAGATCGCCCCGTCGAACAGAGGCACGACAATCGAGCCTCTTGCCTCGCAGCGCACCTTACGACCCTTTGGACCTGCGTACTCTCGCTGAGAGCATGATGCGAGTTGTTCTCGAGCAGCCTATCCACACATTAACTTCACTGGAATCATTCGCCGGATCGGGAATCTATGTTCTTTACTATACTGGCGACTTCAAGGCGTATAAGCCCATCGTTGATAAGAATCGTGATCAGTGGGAAGGGCCGATTTATGTCGGCGAGGCGACACGCAAAGGCGGAAGAAAGGGCGGCGTGCTGGCAGAAGGACCGCCGGGTAAGGCGATCTTCGACCGGCTGCGAAATCACGAAGAGTCGATCAGGCAGGTATCCAATCTAGACGTAGAGGATTTCTGGTGTCGCTACCTAGCGCTAAAAGATTTCTTCATTCCGCTCTGCGAGTCATTGTTAATTGATAAGTATGAACCAATTTGGAACAAGTTAATTGACGGTTTCGGAAACAAAGTTTTAGGTGGTCGCAGACAACCGTTGCAACAGAAATCAATGTGGGATGTCCTACATCCCGGTCGGCGCGGCGCTGGGATAAGCGAGAACAAGAAATATCCTAACGCGGAAAGCGTTGTAAACCTGATTCAAAAATTCTTCGCAAGAAAGCCTGTCCCGCTGATTCCGACCGATCAGGCAGTTGAAGCCGCGGAAAAATCCGGCAAGATGCAAAGCAACAGATCTCCCAAAAATTAGAAATCCGAATAGCCGTGAGGCGGTGGCGAGTTCGGGGATGCGCTCGGAAAAGTCGCTGACCGCAGCTTCCCATTCCTTGATATGAGGGGCTTTGTAATCGAAAAATTGATTGACGACATCGACCAGAGCTTCCGTCCGAGTAACGTTTTCGTCCTTGGCCTCCCAGTAGCCGTGTGGGAGGTGGTAGAGATCGACGAGCGCGCCATCCACGATGACGGATGTACGGGCGCGCTCGATGCGGTATTCGGGCACCAGCGTCAGCTTCGGGCTGGTTTTCTGTCCACATTTTGCCAGCATGGTTTGAAACGCGCTGCGGACGGCGCCTTCGTGGTCGAGTAGAGCTGTCCGAACTGGTGCAGGGCTTCGTAGTAAGCCTTAACGGTGGCGTGGGTCGGCTTCAGGCTGAGGGGCATTCGGGACGGCCCAGTTTACAACGAAGGGGATTCGCGGAATCGGATGGGTGCTTTTTCAGGCAACCTGCGAACGGATATCTTCGATGAAATGGTGGCCCGCCTCCCGAAAGCAGGTCTCTCGGCTCGTATGCGGGTGGTCAAGATTTCCCCGCTAGAGGGGTGCTGACGGCAAGTTGCATGGGTCCTTCGTTGGGAGTTGCTCGCTTTGCGAGCGACTCCGCGGCCTCGGGATGACAGGAATGGCGGCGAGGGCCGTCAGTTTGCCACTCCAGCGGCTAAAGGCCGTTCAAGAATTACGACGGGTATCGCAATGGGGAGCCTCTGCGCCACGCACGGCCACTTGAAAGCGCCACAAAGAGGCGAATCCAACAGAGCGGAAAAGGAGCGGTTCTTTAGAGCCGCGTCGCATTGCAGGACTCTACGCGGCCATAAATGGCCGCTCTTCCACGCCCGATCCTGATCTGCATCGTTTGCGATGGTTGTAACAAACGCTTGCAGGAGTTTTCCTTGTCGGCTCCTCGGTTCGGAGGGTTTTGCACCGTTCTTGTGGCGTTTTCGCGCTAAATACAGATTGCCCCTAGGAGTCATACAGGTTTATGGGGATTGTTGGATTCTGTGGTGGTCATTATCTTAACCACAGTTGCCCGCAGATACCTTCCCTTTTCAGGCAGGGATTCGATAGGAATCGGATCCCTGCTCCTGTCTTTTTAGGGGACAATTTGCTGTTGCGGACCAAGCCGGTTTAGAAAAAGCTAATGTAGTCTTCTCAATTTTCCAACTCAATTGGTAACCGTCAGTAACACGGTTCCAAAAAATCGCTGAGCGAATTGGAGAAGAATTTTTTTGCCGGAATTTCCTCGCATAAAAGGCTTATGCTGATGAGTGGAAACCCCGGATCATTGCGCCAACGGATGACTTGGTTTTCGCATCTTGATAGTGGCGAGTCCACTCGCCCTGGAGAAATCGAATGAAATCACGCAAAGAAAATATTCTTATGAACGTGCTGCTCGGCACAGGCCTATATCTTCTCGACACGGTTCGCGACCGGTTCGCGGACAACATCGATGACCTGCGCGGCCGGACAAAGGACAGCTTCGAAGATCTGCGAAGCAAAGCGAAAGACGGTTACGAGACGGCCTCGGAACGGGTGAGCCGTGCCTCCGATGCGTTGCGAGGTGAGGACAGTTCGCTGTTGAGCACAACCGCGTCGCTGCTGATCGGAATCGGCATTGGAGTGGGTGTGGGTATGCTGTTGGCGCCGGCGAGCGGGGAAGAGACTCGCGGCAACATTGCCGACAAGGTGCAGGATTTCGGTGGGAAAGTTAGAGAGCGTTTTTCGCGAGAGACGGAAGCGACTGGAACATACGGGGCATAGTTACCGCGGAAGAGCGGGCCTCACAGGCCCGCGTTTGGGGGAAAGAGGATTTACGCGGCGCTGAAGCGCCGCTCTTCCACAGTGATCCGCGTTCACAGTTGTCCACGTTGCGGAGCATCCTCTGTGATACATCTGTTTACTTGAATTTCCTGCAAGCCATCTTTCTCTTCATCGCCGGTGTTTTGGGAGGCGTGATAAACGCCGTGGCTGGCGGCGGAAGTTTTGTCGCGTTTCCGGCGCTGCTGTTTACCGGTGTTCCGGCGATTCCTGCCAACGCAACTAATACGGTCGCGCTGTGGACCGGTGTTACTGCCAGCGGCGGCGCTTATCGTGACCGGCTCGATATACCGGCGCGGGTGATGTCGCCATTGCTGATTACGAGTTGCATCGGCGGGGTCGCGGGCGCCTTGCTGTTGTTGAAAACTCCGCCGCATACATTCCTTCGCGTGCTGCCCTGGCTAATGCTCGGAGCAACTTTGCTATTCATTTTTGGCAAGAGGTTGTCGCGCGGACAAGTCTCGGGCGTTGGCCATGATGCAACTGCATTTGCCATTGTCGGAGCGTCGGCGTTCGAGCTGATAGTCGCGGTCTACGGAGGCTATTTTGGTGGAGGAGTGGGGATCGTCAACCTCGCGATGCTTGCCGCGCTTGGGATGACTGACATTCACGCCATGAACGCGCTGAAGAGCGTGCTGGGTAGCGTGATTAATGGCGTCGCGGTGGTTGTCTTCGTCGTTTCTCGAACTGTTTATTGGCCGCAGGCAGCGGTGATGATTTTGGGATCAGTCATGGGAGGGTATTTTGGGGCACACTACTCGATGAAGGTGTCGGGCTTGTGGATCCGTTGGGCGGTTATTTTGGTTGGGGCTGCGATGACGATTTATTTCTTTGTTAAGGCGTACTGAAAGAGCTTTAACCACTAAGGACACGAAGGTCACAAAGGAAAGCCCAGTAAACATAGTCTGCTTTGGTTTTGTGTTCCTCGGCAATAAATTAACTACGTTGGGCTGCTTCGCGCAAAAGGCGTTTTTCGCGAGCGACGGAAATCCTTCGGGCGCGGAGGATCTTTCGCAGGAAGACGGCATAGATAAACCACAGCAAAGTTAGGGCGGCGGCGAGCAGGAGAGACAAACTCCAGAGATTCGCGATGTTCTTTAGCAGGGTGAGCATGGCTCGTCGCGACCTGGAATGAGTTCTTATACTTTTGCTTCTATGCCTAAATTGTTTTTGATTGCCATGGCGATCCTGTCTGCAAGGGCTTTCATTTTTTCTTCGGATTCGGCTTCGACCATCACTCTTGCCAGCGCTTCGGTTCCTGAGTAGCGGACTACGACTCTTCCGTTGCCATCGAGTTCGCGTTCGACGGAATCGATGGCCCTTTGAATTTCGGGGACTTCGCGGAACGATACTTTTTCCCGGACGCGTATGTTCTGAATCGTCTGGGGGAGGACCTTCAAATCAGAGATCAGCGCGGACAGAGGTTGCCCGCTTCGGACGATGACGTCCATGACGCGGAGGGCGGTGAGAAGACCATCCCCGGTGGTGGCATCGCTGTCCCGAAAAATGATGTGGCCGGATTGCTCGCCGCCAAGAGCCGCGGTGGTTTTCAGCATTTCTTCCAGCACATATTTGTCGCCTACATTGGCGCGCAGCAGGCGAATACCCGATTCGCGGAGAGCAATCTCGAGCCCCATGTTGGACATGGTTGTGGCCACGATTGTTGAATTCGCCAGAACGCCACGCGACCGCATATCACGCGCGGCTAAGAGCAAGATACCGTCGCCGTCTACGACGCGGCCGTTTTCGTCGCTGAAGAGCGCGCGGTCGGCATCTCCATCGAAGGTGATGCCAAGATCGAAGGATCCCACTCTCTCTTTCATTGCTGTTGCGACGGTCCGCGGGTAGAGCGCGCCACAATTCTCGTTAATGTTTCTGCCGTCCGGTTGCGCATGGAGGAATGTCGCTTTTATGCGGCAGGCGGCGAACATTTCCGGGGCTTCCGCGGTGGCTGCACCGTTCGCACAGTCCACCAATACCCTCAAGCCACTGAGGTCAGTCTTAACGTTTCCTGCGAGCCATTTGACGTAGGCATGGCGGAGGTTCGCGTCCCCGGGCAACGTGGGTTCGGTATTCACGCGTGCCTGGAGATTTAAGTCGGCATCCTGGAGATGCGCGAAAATCTCGTGCTCGATCGCGGCCTCCTCGGCGTCCGGCAATTTGTAGCCGGTTCCAGAAAACATTTTGATTCCATTGTCGGTCCAGGGATTGTGAGAAGCAGAGATAACTAATCCAGCATCGAGCTTTCTCGATCGAGCGAGGTATGCGACGCCGGGAGTCGTGATAACGCCGGCGCTCAGGACTTCGACGCCTGCGGATTTCAGGCCCAGGGCAATCTGATCGGCGATCCACGCGCTGGATTCTCGAGTGTCCTGCCCGATCACGGCGCGTGGGGCGGAGTTGCTCTTCGCTAAGTCGTGACCAAGGGCGCGGCCAATCAAGTACGTGCTCTCGGGAGTGAGGGGAAATTCACCGGCAACGCCGCGAATCCCATCGGTTCCGAAGAGTCGTCGCGTCTGAACCGCCATGTTGGTTTTGGTTGTCAATTGCTGCCGTCTTTTTGAACATAAATTGTAACCTGCACGGGTTCAGGATCGGAGACCTGAATGAGAGGATCGGAAACGTAAGGGTGCCTCGAGACTGTCATATGGTCCATGACCCCGGTCACGTCGATTGGATCGGTAATGGCTGAGTCCGCAGCCTGTACATGTTTCATTGGCCCGCTGATGCTCACTGTTGCAGGATTCGAGTCGATGCGTGCGATGCGGTATCCGGGAACAAAATTTCCGATTACCCGGGGATGGACTTCGACTTGACGGTTCATGCGGGTATCAAAGCTGACGCGAAGCTGGCTGGGAACAACTTGTACGACTTCGAGGCCGCTGGGCTGGTGGACTTGGCGGGAAGTTATGTCGAAAGTGTGATCACCAGGCTTTTGCCCGTCCAGTTCGACTTCGGCATAGACATCCGATGGCTGAATGCGGCGCAAGCTATGCTCAGGACCGCGCAATCTGATTTGGATTCGCGGAATGTTCTCCGAACTGATCTCGAGATTCTGTGGGATATTGTTGAACTCAACTGGTACTTCGACTGCGATGACGGCGACCGGGTCGCGAGCCACAGCGAGCCACAAGGTCACCGCAAGGACCAGCGAGAGCAGCTTTAGGCCGATGTTTTGGAACAGGCGTCTTCTGATTGGACCTTGCATTTATTGAACCTGCATTAGCGCTGTATCCTCGGCTCGGAATCGGATCGTCGTCCCACGTCGCTTCGTGAGATATCGTCCTCGACTTCGTCCAATGGTTCGTTGTCGCTTGTGATAGTGGGCAGGGTGGATTGGGGAACGTACCGCCGCAGCAATCCTCCCAGTCGCTCGCGCAATTGCTCGACGCTGAGATCGCGCTCGATTCTGCCTCCGACGGCAATGCTGATGCTTCCGGTTTCTTCGGAGACGATTACGGAAATTGCGTCGGTCTCTTCGGTCACACCAATTCCGGCGCGATGCCGTGTGCCGAGTTGCGTGGACAACACGGGATTCATGGAGAGAGGCAGGAAGCATGCCGCCGCTGCGACCCGGTCTTTCTGAACGATGACCGCGCCGTCATGCAGGGGCGCGCTTGGTCTGAAAATCGTAGCCAACAGATCGTAGGAAATATGTGCGTCGAGCGGAACACCACTCTCAATGTAGGTTCGCAGACCGATCTCCCGTTCAATCACGATCAGGGCGCCGGTTTGGTTTTGAGAAAATAAATTCGCCGCCAACACAATGTCATCGTAGGCGTCGGCTTCAGAGGTTTGGGCCCGGCTTAGGGTGATTTTTCTTCCCATGCGAGTCAGAGCCTGGCGCAGTTCAGGAGCGAAAACTACGATCAGAGCAAATACGCCGTATGGCAAGAGCGTGCTAATCAGCCAATTTAATGTCTTCAGTTCGCCGAGGCGGGAGAAGTAAAAGGCAAAGCCTACGACGGCCACACCCACCATCATGAGGGCTGCGCGGGTGCCTTTGATCAGGGCTAGGAATTCGTAAATGACCAGCGCCACCAATAGGATGTCGATGATTGCTGTCACCGACAAATGTGGCCAGGCGGCTGAAAAATGTGTCACCTGCGGCCCCTTTCCCAAGATGGCTCAGTCTACCCGCATATTGTAATCCACGTTCCGTATCCCGGATAACGAGCGGGAAGTTCGTCATGTGGCGTCGGGATTGGTGGTCTTAACGATAGCTGTCAATGTCCCTCGCGATAGCCGCGCGGAAATTTCGTTTCCGGCTGCTACTGCGGTTGAATCTTTTAGTAGCTTGCCCGCTGAGTCGAACACGAGCGCGTAGCCTCGATCGAGGATGGCCAGCGGCGACAGGGCCTCGATTTGGCGGGTTACTCGATCCAAATGCGCTCTCTGTTGGAGAAGTTGATTGCGGGTTGCGGCGATCATGGCGGCTACGTGGGAATCGAGCTCTTTGCGGATGCCTGCCAGAACTCGCCGCACGTCATAGTGCCGCACTGCGGCGGCGGCGGATTCCCAGCGCCGCCGGTGAAGTTCCAGCAGCCTGCGTTCGGATTTTTCGATGCGGTAGGTCAGGTCGTCCAACTTTTGTTGGCGCTGATTGATGAGGTCCATCATCCGCGCGAACGCACCGTGCTGAGCCAGCTCGGTGAGCGTCTGCCGGCCCATGAGCAGGCGGTATCGCATTGCGCGGGCGAGGCGCAAATGGAGTTCCGCCGATTGCTCCTCAATGTCTTGGCGCGATCGAATTACTAATTCTGCTGCGGCTGAGGGCGTTGCCGCGCGGAGATCGGCTACGAAATCGATGATGGTGAAGTCGGTCTCATGACCGACCGCCGAAATGACTGGGATCAGAGACGATGCGATGGCGCGGGCCAGACCTTCGTGATTGAAAGCGGCGAGGTCCTCGGAGGAACCGCCTCCGCGAGCCACAATGATTACATCGACATTGGCGGCTTTGTTGAAATAGCGAATACCGGCTGTAACTTCCACGGGCGCGGCATCTCCTTGCACTTGCGATGGGAAGATCAGAATATTCGCGGTGTGGTGACGCCGCTGGAGAATGTTGAGAATGTCCCGCAAAGCTGCGCCCTGCGGGGAAGTGACGATTCCGATGCGGCGGGGGAGCGATGGAATTGCCTTCTTTCGTGATGCATCAAACAAACCCTCGGCTTCCAATTTGGCTTTGAGTTGCTCGAACGCGATTTGCAGAGCCCCCGCGCCTTTGGGTTCCAGGTATTCCGCGGAAATCTGCAATTGGCCGCGGTCTTCATAGATCGTGACGCGGCCACGGAGCAGGACCTGCATGCCATTCTCGGGGCGAAACCGCAGCAGCTTGGCTTGCGAGCGAAACATGACGGCGCTGAGTTGGGAGTTCTGATCTTTTAATGTGAAGTAAAGATGTCCGGAATCGTGCGCGCGCAGATTTGAAATTTCGCCTTCGACCCATGTGTCTCCGTATTCGCGTTCAATGTGGGTGCGGACGGTGGCAACCAAGTCGCGGACCGTCCAAACCCGGCGGTCGGGAGGCCGGAAGCTGAATCCAAGTTGGTCGGTGGAAGCCACTGGGAGAAGTTTAACGCAGGTGGGTTGAAGCACTCAGCAGTCGGTTCGGGAGAGCTAATACACAACGTTACACAGGGACGCCACAAGCCCTGGCACTGAACTTTCAATTGTGAGTGTGATAGCGATGTTAGGTCAGCTGACGGCGAAGGGGTGGGGGGAGGACTATCTATTTGTATGAGATGTTGATTCCAGCCTTCTTGATAACTTGAAAACGCGTATCTTCGTCGCGGCATCGACAAAATACAGACAGATGCGAATCATCGATCCACGCTATTTCGATTCGGTTCCGCTGCACTGCTGTAAAAACGATGTCATCTGAACGGTCATATTTTTCGCCCGCCCGATGCAATGTGACCCATGTGGCATCTTTACCGATTGCTCCGCAACCGATGTAGACAACTGTCGCGGCAAGTTGATGATTTGGCGAAGTTGCCTCCGAACCCTTCTCCCCCTCGCAGGGGAAATGGGAACACGCTGATAAGGCAAGGCAACAGACGATGACCAATATCTTTGGCATAGTTGTGTTGTCAAGTTCGCTAGGTAGCACAGCGATGCATTCTTAAGCCCCTCCCCGCCCCTGACCTAATGCCTAGCTTTATGGAACCCTTCAGCGATCTATTTGGTCTTGGCTTTGCCGAATTCTTCGGCTCGCTCTTTCACGCTTAGCACGTGACGCGGCAAGGGCAGGCGGCTCCCTTCCTCGAGAATCGGAATTAGCTTGTCGAACTCTGGTCCGGAGTGTGAGCCGGTTATAACGATACGAATGGGGTGAAATAGTTCTTTCCCCTTCGCTCCGGTTTCGGCTTTTACTTCGTTTACGATGGTTTTGAATTGCTCGGGAGTTAATTTGTTTTCCTGCGCGGATTCATCTTCTAGAATTTTGCCCAAGAACCTCGTGAGCACGGCATCCGTGTTGGGCCATGCTAGCGTTTCTGCGTTGTCGGGGGCCGCGAGCGCGGCTTTCGCATCGTAGTTGAAAATTGCGGAGGCTCGTTCTGGGAGTTGGTCCAGGCGATCCGCCGATGGAGCGAGTAGTTGCGTAATCTTCGCGAACCAATCCACGACATCGGGCGGCCAAGGATAATCTGTTGAGGCCGGACCTCCAAATTTCTGAGCAAGGTCCTGAGAGATCATGCGCGTGTAGTAGGCGAGCGCAAGTTTTTCGATTCGTTCGGACGGAGCGTGCTTGATGTAGTGGCGGTTGAACCAGTAGAGCTTCTCCATGTCGAACACGGCCGGCGATGGCGTGACCCGCTCCAGAGAAAACTCTTTAATTAGATCTTCAATGCTGAAGATTTCTCGCGTGCCTCCGCTCGGCGCCCATCCGAGCAGGGCCAAATAATTCACCAGAGCTTCGGGAAGAACACCCATCTCGCGGAAATTTGCTATCGAAGTTGCTCCATGGCGCTTCGAGAGCCGTTCGCGGTCCGCCCCGAGAATCGTCGAGAGATGGGCGAATTCCGGCACCGGCCAGTTGAGAGCTTCATATAGCGCTACCTGCTTGGGAGTATTCGAGAGATGGTCGTCGCCTCGGATGACGTGAGTGATCTTCATCAGTGCGTCGTCGATCACCACTACGTAGTTGTAAACCGGCATTCCGTTTGAGCGGAGAATGATTGGATCGCTGACGACCTCGTTGGAAAATTCCACGTCGCCGTGAATGAGGTCGTGGAAGCGGATTGGACGATCCGGAATTTGCAAACGGATCGCACAAGCCTCGCCGTTAGACCGTTTTTGCTTGGCCTCCGCGGGATCAATACTTCGGCATTTTCCTGAGTAGATTGGCTGGCGATGTTCCGCTTGGGCTCGCTCACGTTCTTTCTGCAAATCTTGTTCGGCGCAGAAACATAGATACGCCTTTTTTGTTTCGAGTAGGCGCTCAGCATGTTCGCGATAGATTTCTACTCGATCAGATTGGCGATATGGACCGAACGGTCCGCCAATATCGGGGCCTTCGTCCCAGTCGAGTCCCAGCCATTTGAGGTCGGCAATGAGTTGATCTTCAAAGCGTGCCTCGCTGCGTTCGACGTCGGTGTCTTCTATCCGGAGAACCATGGTTCCCGCGTGATGGCGCGCAAAGAGCCAGTTAAATAGAGCTGTGCGGGCGTTGCCGACGTGGAGATGTCCTGTGGGGGATGGTGCGAATCGGACGCGTACCGGCGAATTTGTGGTCACGAAATGATGTTAACAGGAGAGTGTGTACGGAAAATCCCCACCCTGTCTCTCCAAGAGCGGATAGACCAGGACGGGGCACCCTCGTGACGTGGCGGCAGGCTCGTTGATAAACTTTCTCGCATGTTTAAGGGTTTTTTGCTGTCCAGCCTCCTGCTTGGCTGTGCCGTTTACTCTATTGCGCAAGACTCGCCTTCGCCGACTACCTCTCAGGCCGCGAATCCTCAACTCGCGGAGATCTCTGTTCAGCAGGATGTTGAATACGGAGTGCACGGCAAGGAAAAGTTGCTGCTTGATATCTATCTGCCACTCGGACCGAGTACCAAGCCTCGACCTGCCGTGGTTCTAATCCACGGTGGCGCATGGAGCAGCCTGGATAAAGGGACCATGCGCAATATGGCCGCTTTCCTCGCGCGTTCGGGGTTTGTAGCTGTCTCGGTAAACTACCGTCTGCTGCAGGAAAATGAAAACCTTTGGCCGGCACAATTGGACGATGTGCAGAGAGCGGTTCGGTGGCTGCGGTCCAATGCCGAGAAGTACAGCGTTGATGCGAGCCACATTGGAGCTTTTGGACATTCGGCGGGCGCGCAGCTTGCGGCGCTGCTGGGAATGGAGGATACGCGCGACAATTCCGATGCGGCGCTTGCGAAGTACTCCAGCCGCGTGCAGGCCGTCGTCGACGTGAGTGGGCCGGTCGATTTCCCCGCTTATCATTACGACGACAAAGATGGCGGGCTGGTGAACCTGTTTGGCGGAGAGTATGACAGAATTCCCCTAGTCTGGCGTGACGCTTCGCCTGTTTCCATGTCGCGAAATCGAATGCGCCGTTCCTCCTCATGCATGGCATGAGTGACGACGCGGTGCCCATCGCACAAGCGCAGGAGTTTTATTCCAAACTTCAGAAGGCGGGAGTTCCTGTCAGCTTTATCAAGATGGAAGGCGGGCACACCTTCGAGACTCCAGAAGCGCGTCTACGACTGGCGACAGAGACGTTGACGTTCTTCAATCACTATCTCGTGTCAATCCCTAACGGGATAGGTCAAAAAGAGTTGAGATGAAAATCAGTTCGGGGAATCGTTGTGCATTTCGTCCAGCAGCTTTGCCAGGAGGGCGGCGCGGTCGGGGCTGCCTAATTCACGCTGAAGTTCTTCGAGCGCGAGAGCGACTACGTGATAATGATGCGCGCCGGCGTATCTCGGGTCCGATGTAATGTCGAGCCATACCCGGTGCATTAGCTCGAGATCTTTGGGGCGCATTCGCGGCGTATGCGGGCCCAGCGGATACTCCCGGACTTTTCCGCCGGGTTCGTGAACTTCAATGATCAGTCGGGGTCTCGGTTCGGGGAGCCGTTCCCAGGCGTCGCCGGTAAGCTTCGCTTGCTCGTCGGTCGTGAGTTTATTGGACAGTCCACAGACGATCCGGCTTGAGCCTAAACGTTGAGCGGTGACGACGATGGCGTCGAAGACGTCGCCGGCGGGAACTACCAGCAGGGAAACTGGGCGGCCTTCTTTTTCTGCAACCGTCACAGCTGCGGTGAATAACTCCTGCTCGTAGTGATCGAAGATCTCGTTGGCCTCGTAGACGGTACGAGCGCTAAAGGAATGTTCGCGCTGGTAGAGGCGGGCGGTCATCACAACCAAATCCTGCTTGGTGGTATCGGTGCGCCGCAAGACCTCGCGAAGGTAATAGAGGTTTCGGGGATCTCGTACGGCGACCAGAACGTTTCCCGGACGCACTCCCAACTCGTTGCTGCCGAGTTCTTCGTTTCCGTAGACGCGGAACTGCGCCAGGCCTTCCGGCTTTCCTTTGTTGGTCTTTGAGACGCGGTGCTCGGAGTAGGTAAAGATTCCGAAGAAAACGCCGCTGAAAATAACTCCGGCAATCGTGGCTTGGGACTTGGTGCAGAGATTAACCAAGGCGGTAATAAACAGAACAGTCGAAATGATAAACAGTCCAATCGGGATTTCTTTGCCGAATAAAGTGATGTTGCCGGGCACTCTCCACTCGCGATTTCCGGGATTTTTATACCGCAGCACCACTACCGCCAGCGACATGAAGGCAAAGCTCCAGATCACTCCGAACGCATAGAGCCCGGCAAGAATAAACACGTTGCCGCGAGTCAGGATGATGGTGAGTACTTGCAGAATTACGATCAGATTCACGATTCGATAGCTGGTGCCAAACCTCGGATGGGGCTTCTGGAAGCCAGCGGTAAGAACGCCATCTTCGGCCATGCGGCTAAGCACGCCATTGGCGCCGACGATGGAAGTGTTCTGAGCTCCCGCCAAGATGAGCACTCCCACCAATACGACAAACGCTCGGAACGACAGGCGGGCCCATGTAGGGCCAGCCAGGAACATTGCGATGCCGCCGATAAGGTTTCCGAAGTATTCAGGCCTGACCTTGTCGGGAATAATCATCACCGCGAAAAATGAAACCAGCGAGGTGAACAGAAGGCTGTAAACGAAAATTATTGCGCCCGTCTTTTCCAGATTTTTGAGTTTGGGGTGCTCAATCTCGCGATTGACCTGAGCCAAAGTCTCTTCGCCGCTCATTGCGAGGACGGAGTGCCCGAATCCGACGAAGCAAATGATCCAGGTCAGGTGGCTGAGCCATGAGTCGTAGAGCCATCCCATGGATTCTTTCGTGAGCGGCACTACGCCCGGGTGCAGCGGGTTTGGCGGCATCTGAATGGGCGCTCTAAGAATCGTAATCGTGCACCAAATTATTAGGATGACGACCATGACGGTGGTGATGATCATGATCTGGAGAGCTTTGCCGCTGGATTCATGGATGCCCTGGATGTTTTTCCACCAAAAGTAGAGGGCGATAAGGATGGCGAAGGCCGCGGCAAAGGTGTTCTCGGGAAAGTTCGGAAAGGGATGGTGCGAATAGCGGGCGATATCTTCTATGAAACCGGCCAGATATTGTCCCGCCGAAACCGCGCTGATGGGTCCGGTTAATACGTAGTCAAAGAGCAGGGCCGAGACGGATATCTTGGCGAGAGTACCGCCCATGGCCTCTTTGACGACCCTGTAGACTCCGCCTCTCACGAACATGCTGCTGGACTCTATGTAAAGAGCCCGAACCGCATAACTGAACAACATAACCGCGAGAATGAACCAGGGAGCGCTTTTGCCGATGACCTTTTCAGCGTCTCCACCCGCGTAGTAGGCGGAGGAGGCCAGATCGGCGAGCACGATAGCCGCAGCTCGCCAAAAAGAGATGAATGTCAGCATCACCGTGGTGGCGACAAACACCTTTACCGCTGGCCGCATGTTTTGGGTTGGAGTTGACAATTAGTTTTGGGGTCGAGAAGTAGTTCGCTTAAAAATCTAACACAAATCAGACGGTGGGCGGCATTTCGAATGCGCGGCGGACACTCCCTCCGGCGATGTTCATGTTGATTTTGATTCCAACCGCAACACCAAATTCAAAAGCGGCGGACAGGAGTGTCCGCCCCACACGTGCACCTATGGGTTCGGGGCCATGTATGTATGAGTGATTCGATCATGCCAGCAGAGGTGGTCCTCGTCCAGGAAACACCATGCATACCCGAGACCGAGGGAGACGCCGGAGAGAATAGAGGCGAGGACTCGCCAGCGACGTGTTTTTCGCGGAACGTGACTGCCGTCAAAATGGCTAAGCTTTAGCTTTGCAATTCTTAATCCGGGGCTGGTTCCGCAGTAAACGATCAGTAAGTATTGATAGGCGGCCCACAGCATTCCTCCCACAGCAACCACAATCCCGGCAGCGAGGCGAGTTGGTGGAACCATCACCGTGATTCGCCAAAAAATGTAGGAAAACGCCGTCAGTCCCACGAGGACAATGAGCCCATCGATCATGGTTGCTGCCAGCCGTCGTGGCATCGTGGCGGATTGTAAAGGCATCTCGAATCCGGGCCTTTTTTCGTCCGCTGGCTGCTCAACTCGCTCAAGTAAAATGCCGCCCAGCGCTGCTGGGGGTGGAGGGATTTCAGGACCTTCCAAAATTCGCGGGCGATCAAACACGGGTTCGGCTAATTCGTCCACACGGCTTGGCGGTGCTGTTGACGATCGCGGAAACGCGATGAGTTTGGCTGGTGACGCCGGGATAGGCGCGATTTCGGGGAAGAGAGAATCCGCCGCTTTAGGGCTCAGTGCAACCGAGGCGGAGTTGACCTGGGAAGCCGAACGTGAGCTGGCTGCTTGCGATGGGCTGGGCCACGTTTGCTCCTCAAACTTGAGTTGTAGCGATGGGTAGCGCGGTCCTCTGGGGCGTCGACGGGCCTGGTAATTGTTCAGGCGTTCCGTAACTTGCTGACGCCATGAATTCTCATCGGAGGACGGCGAAGAGTCCGCAACTTTGGGAACGATGGACCTGTGAGCCGCGCGACGGCTTTCGACCGGGATGTTTCTTTGAGTGTCTCGGTATTTCTGGGGGTCATCGGTCAACACGTCGTCGGTCAACAGATCAAGGCACGCAATTTGTTCTTCCACCACAAAGCGTGGTGGTTCCGAGGATTTTTGCTGGCTGGCGGCAAAGGGATGTTGTCGCGCATCATAAACTTCAGGCTCGCACCGCTCAGACCCAATGTGCTCCGCATCCGTGTGTTCGGAGTCCAAGCGTTCGGAATCTGAGGCTTCAGCCCCAATCAGGCTGGCTGACGCTGGCTCAGATGTATTGTGGCCGAGTTCAAATCTGGATTTCATGTTAATAGCTTGTCCAATCGATAACACACGGAGGCGTGGCATTTTGCCACTACAGGCAACGGCGTGCTAAGGTCAGCGATATCCCAGCGCGTGGTCCTCTCTAGTCGAAAGCTCGCACGCTTCACCACGAAGTCCCGCTCTCGATTCCTTATCACGGCGGCGTTCGCTTGTCATCTGCTAGTCGCACCTCCACTAGTTACCAGCCAGTTGCACTCCCCAAGAGCTGGATCCGGCGTTCCCCAACATTTATCGACTAGTTCATCCGCGCTGGCCGATCAGGATATCCGCTGGAGCGCTATCACCCAGGAGTTGGATGGCCCCATCATCAAGCTGCATGGCGACGCCGAGATTCACTACGGTACCTTCGTCCTGCGCGCGGACGAAATGACTTACAACCGGGATACCGGGGAGGCCACGGTGGATGGACACGTCGTGCTTGACGGCGGCACGAACGACGAGCACATCACCGCTAGTGCGGGGACGTACAACGTCGAGTCTGAAGCCGGACGCTTCGAAGGTGTGCGTGGAACGATTGGCATGCGCTTCAAGGGATCGCGACTCGTTCTGACTTCTCCTACGCCATTTCTTTTCACAGGCAAATCGGTGCGGAAAACAGGTCCTGACCACTATGTGGTTTATGACGGCAGCATTACCACGTGCGAGCTTCCGCGTCCGAAGTGGCAGTTTTTCGCTCAGAAAGTGGTCGTGGAAGTCGGCGGCAACGCCACAATTTACCGCAGCACTTTTCGCATTGAAGGGATTCCAGTTCTCTATTTTCCATTCGCCACTCATCCCATCGAGAAGACTCCGAGGCGGAGTGGCTTTCTCGTTCCCAATATCGGACATTCTTCGAACAAAGGCTACATCATGGGCGAATCGGTGTTCTGGGCAATTAATCGCACCATGGATGCCACCTTGGGCGCGGAATACTTCTCAACTCGGGGATGGGCTCCGCAGGGCAATTTTCGGGGCCGCCCAAGCGAAACGTCATTTTTCGATGTCAATGTTTATAGTGTGCTGGACCGCGGCATCAATGGCGTCAACCAGGGCGGCACGGAAGCGCGCCTAACTGGGGAAGGTACGTTCAACCATAATTTTCGCGCAGTCGCGAATCTTGACTATCTGAGCTCTTACGTGTTCCGCCTTGCCTTCAACGATATATTTTCGCAGGCTGTGAACTCAGAGGTGATATCCAAAGCCTTTCTCTCAAACGCAACCCGGGGATTTTTCTACAACTTTTCGATGCAGCGTTATCAGGATTATGAAAGCACTACAACCGGCGATCTAATTACCATCCTTCACGCTCCCTCCATTGAACTCTCGAGCGTGGATCATCGAATTGCGAGTTCACCGTTTTATTGGTCCTATGACGCTGCGGCCGAGGGACTTTCGCGCAGCGAACCGACTTTCAGCACTGCCCCGCTGGTTGGCCGCTTCGATCTCGGCCCCAACGTGTCGCTTCCACTGAAATTTCGTGGATGGTCGCTGCGTCCAAGTTTCGAGCTCCGCGACACGATCTATACCGACCAACTTCTGCCGATTGGCGAAGTTGGAACGCCGAAATCGAGCGTCATCAACCGGAAAGCGCTGGAAAGTTCGGTCGAACTCACTCCGCCAGCGCTGGAGCGAGTCTTCGAGCATGGAAAAGGGGGGCGTAAATGGAAGCATGTGATAGAGCCTCGAGTCACTTACAGCTATGTGACTGGTGTCAACAACTTTGCCCGGATTGTGCGCTTTGATGAGCGCGACATCCTCAGCAACTCCAATGAAGTCGAATACAGCGTGGTGAACCGTTTGTATACGAAGTCGGCAACTACCGGCCAACAAGATTGTGGAACCGAGGGAATGCCAACGCTGCTGGTCGGGGGACCGGGAGCGACGAATTTTGTTCCATGGGAGCGAGCAAAAGAAACTACGGAAGTACCTTGCCAGCCAGGGCCGGAAACCCGGGAAGTGGTTACGTGGGAACTGGCGCAGAAATATTTCATCGACCCAACGTTTGGAGGGGCGCTGGTCCCGGGGCAACCCAACGTTTTCAGTACGACAATTGATTTCACGGCAATCTCATTCTTGACCCAGCCTCGGCATCTATCGCCGCTCATTTCCCGGCTTCGGGTTCAGAGTAGCGGGCATACTGACGTGGAATGGGACATTGACTACGATTTCAAGCAGCAGCAAATCAACGCCAGCACCGCGCTGCTCAATTTCCATTACGGAGCTTTCACCATTGGCGGAGGTGACGCATTCCTGCAAGCGGCCGGCGGGACACAATCGGGGACAAGCGCTCCTTCTTCAGAGCAATCGTTCAACCAGTTTCGCGTGTTGCTGGGTTATGGACATCTCGGCAAGCGCGGCTTCAGCGGGGCCACCACGATCGGGTACGACGCTGATCTGAATGCGCTTCAATACGGGTCCGTGCAAGCCGCGTACAACTGGGATTGTTGCGGAGTTGACCTCGAATATCGGCGATTTGCGCTGGGATCGGTGCGAAATGAAAACCAGTACCGATTCACGTTTGCACTGGCGAACATAGGCGCTTTCGGAAATTTACGGCGGCAGGAACGTTTGTTCTGAGATTTCGCCGGGAGTAGCCGGTGAGCTAACGCTCACCCCACCCAGGCGGGGACGCCTGGGTCTACGTCAGCACCGAAGCTGCCCTCGGTTTAGTTCTGTTCTCCTGCCGACACGTTGCTGCCCCACATCGCGCTGCTTCCCCACATTGCTGAGGAACCCCACATTGCGGATGATCCCCACATCGCGCTACTGCCCCACATAGCGGACGATCCCCACATAGCACTGCTGCCCCATAAGGCCGAGGATCCCCACATTGCGGATGTGGAAGACATGAACTGCGAAGATCCCCACATTGCCGAGCTTCCCCACATGGCAGAAGTGTTCCAGACTGCGGACGGATCGAATTGCATTGAAACGTTTCCGGTGTTGGGATCGTAAGTTGAAATGGGGGACATTGCGGTCCCCCTTGCCACGTCGGGTGACGCAAGCGCGGCCTGTAAATCCAGGTAACCTGCTCCCACGGTAAAGACGTCATACTGATCTGTGTAAGTGATCCCAGTAGTTGGATCAGTGGTGCTGCTATACCTTGGCAATGACTTCCACGCCGTTTCCATCAGTCGGGCTTTTACTTGATCTGGCGTAAGCCTTGGAGACGCTTGCAAGAGGTCGGCCACGGCCCCGCTGACAACTCCTGCTGCCATGCTGGTCCCGCTCAGGGTAAAGTATGTGGTTGACGCGGTATTGTTTCCGCCTCGAACGTAAAAGCTATTGGGAATTTGATTGGAAGGATACTCCGCGTACAGAGTGCCGACTTCCGCGGTGGACGCCAGCAAGTTGCCTGGGGCAACCAAGTCTGGTTTCACTACGGCGTCGATCGCCGTGGGACCTTTCGAACTGTAGCTGGCAATAAGGTCGTCAGTCCGAGTCGGAGTGCCCATGGGCTTCATCGCTCCCACGGTAATCACGTAGGGGTCGTTCGCCGGTGAGTTGATGGTGCCGTAGCCGTTGGTAGGCTGATAGCGTCCGTTGTTGCCCGCGGCGACGACCACAACGATTCCATTCTTCCAGGCTTGCTCAACCGCCTGGCAAACGGGATCGAGTTTATAACTCTCATAAACGGGCCGGCTCAACGAAAGGTTAATGACGCGAATGTTGTAATACGGTTTTAGCGCAATGGCCTGCGCTATGGCCGCAATCACGGCACTGTCGGTTCCGGCGCCGTTTTGGTCGAGTACACGAAGATTAATGATGTTTGCCCTTGGAGCTATGCCCTCAAAAGTACGGAAATACTTCACACCTGAGGAACTGGCGCCGTTGCCCGCAATAAGGCCGGCGATATGCGTGCCATGGCCATATTGGTCGGCCGCACTTGAGACTCCAGGAACGAAGCTTTGATTCCAAACCACACGCGACCCGCCAAGGAAACCGCCGTTCAGGTCGGGATGACTGGCAACTCCACTGTCTATCAGAGCTACTCCGATACCTGCTCCGGTGTAACCCGATTGCCAAGACGATTCAGCGTTGATGGCCGGGGCCGCATTGCTGAGAGTTGGAGTCAGGGTGCGATCCAGGCTGATGTACTTTACGTTTGGCTGGTTCGACAGCGAAAGTATGTTCGAGAGCGGAAGGTCGGCCACGATTGCGTTAAGCAGTGGCACCTGACTTATTACGGTGCCCAATAGACCCAGTAAGCCGCCAAGGTCGAGAATTCCGGGGGCTTGGTTGTACTGGACTACGACTCTCGCGTGCTGCGCCTTTGACGCTCGCAGGTCTGGCGACATTTTGGAATCGTCGGCGTAAGCCAGGGTAACGGTTGCGAGCAAACTAAGAGCTAAGAACTTTTTCATTGATTTCCTCTAACGCGCCGGTAACTTCCGATGCGTCTGTCATCTCTGACATCAAAGAGGCAATCGGATAGCCAACGTTCGAGGCAAAGTTGGACTTTGAAATCAGAGGGATACGAGGACCGTGGGGAATGTTCGCGATGACAAGTTGTCCAAGTCTCTTGGCAGATGGACAACTTGTCACTGGACGTAAAGGGGGGACACCGCATCAGTCAGTCAGGTTGCAAAAGGACTCACAGAAGGTGATATATACACTAGTAGCTTCGGGGGTTGCATGGCAACTGCTGGGTTTTCTACCTTAGCAGGGGTGCCTTTTTAGATCATCATGGAACAAGAACAAGGCGCTAACGAACAGGTCGCAGCCACGCTAAAGGTGTTTGTCGCCTTTATGCCACCGTCGCTTATGATATATAGATTTCACGTCGAAAACCGCCTTCTCGTGGGACTCTCTTTTATCGCTGGCGCGCTTCTCCAAGCCCTTATTCCGCCCTGGAAAATGGGGCTAGCGCGTGGGCTCACCGGTGTAACTCTTTTCACGCTAGTGTATTCGGCGTGGAATCCAGCTTGGTCCTCAGGGGTTGCTTATCCCCTACTGCTGGCAGCCGCCGTGTTACTTCTGGTGGAGGGTCTGGCAAGGATTTTCCGTTACTATCGCACGCACAGCAAGACCGGTGGGCCCACATCTCCGACGGAATAGTTTGTCCAACCGGGTGACCTGACCCTCCTTCCAGCTGAAGTGATCGCTCTTTCCGCACAGAGGTAAGTATGATTTCAGCGAAAGGAGGGTTTCCTTTCAGGCCCAGGCTGCGTTTGTATGCGCGGGGTGAAGGTGAGTGGCGTCTCCAGTCATTTGTCCCAGCCGGGCCCGCAGGCGTACCACGGCGACGGAATGAATCTGCGAGACTCTGGACTCTCCTACGCCTAGGACTACGCCGACCTGCTTCATCGTCAATTCCTGGTAATAATAAAGAACGAGGACCTGCTGCTCTTTTTGGGGTAGTTCCTCGATGGCGTTGGCCAGTATCTGTTTCATCTCGGAGCGCAGGCACAATATAAGAGGAGTTTCATCGGCTTCGTTGGGCAGGTATTCGCAAAGATCCTCCTCTTTGCCGTCGCGGGGCGACAAGATGCGCAGACTGCCGACTTCTAGTCCGTCAATCTCTCCGAGAAGCACTTGTAGATCGCGCAAACCCATGCCCAGCTCCGCGGCCAGTTCGGGCTCGTTGGGATTGCGTCCCATTTCGCTGCGAAGTTTGTTGTATGCTTCTTCCAAACGGCGGCCCTTGCGCCGGAGATCGCGTGGGCTCCAGTCCATTTCGCGCAGGCTATCAAGGATGGCGCCTCGAATGCGGAATTTGGCATAGGACCCGAACTGCACGTGTTTTTCTGCATCGAATTTCTGCAAAGCATCGATCAGGCCCAGCACTCCCGCGTGGACAAGGTCGTCCAAAAGAACATGGCGCGGCAGGTGGTCGTGAATGCGGCGTGCGATGTACCGCACTTGTGGAAGTTGCTGCATGAGGAGGCGTTCGCGCTCCTGATCGTCATCCCATGCACTGCCGGCGGGTTTGGTTTGCTTAGTAGACACGGTGGCGTCCTTCCCAGGTCAGGTTCGGATTTGGAGCGAATTACGCCGTCAGGGCGTCTCGCATGCTTTTTGAGGGAAAAAGTAAAAGCAGGAAAGGCGGGACAACGGTTGCTGCGTCCATCTACGATTTAATTCCCGGACACTAAGAAGGGCGTTAGAAGCAGATTAGAAATGTCTCACCGTTTTAGAGGGCTCCCGTAACGGGAAACGGAACTGGGAAAAGCTAAGCCTGAAGCTGTGCGCTGGTTTGCGGCGCAGAACGATTACTTAGTTCGTAACCTACCCCGCGGACGGTGTGAATGAGAGGGCTGGCGAAATCTTTGTCCATCTTCCGGCGAAGGTAATTTACGTACACATCGACGATGTTGGTGGAGGTGTCAAAAGAAAGATTCCAGACGTGTTCGATGATCATTGCGCGGGTGACGCGTCGTCCAACATTGCGCATCATGTACTCGAGCAAGGCGAATTCTTTCGAAGTTAAGTCGATGCGGCGTCCGGCGCGTTCAACCCGGCGCTCCACTCGGTCGAGCTTCAAATCTGCCACGCTGAGCGTAGAGGTTGCCGATAGATGGCTTCGGCGCAGAAGTGCACGAATGCGGGCCGATAGCTCGGCGAAGGAAAAAGGCTTAGTCAGATAATCGTCGGCGCCCAGATCCAGGCATTGCACACGGTCTTCGACGCGATTCCGCGAGGTTACGATGAGAATCGGCATGTTTGGCTTGCACTCCCTGAGTGAGCGAAGCACGGTGACTCCATCGAGCAGCGGCAGACTCAGGTCGAGTATCAGCAGGTCGTAATCGAGTTCGGCGGCCATGGCACGCGCCTGTTCGCCGTTCGGGGAGATGTCGACGGCGTAATATTCGGCTTCCAATCCTTTTTTCACGAAGCTGGCCAGAGCCGGATCGTCTTCCGCAATCAAGATTCGCATAAGGTTCCTCTAATTTGATTGTTGAGCAAGAAGGCGGCGGCGGCACGGAAAAGCGCAGCGAACGAAAGTGGCGCATTCCGCAAAGGGGAGGAAGTGCGGTAATGGGAATCCTTGCCGCCATTCACTTGCGGTCCTGCAACGGGCGATAATTTGAATGGACCGAGCTGCGTTTTCACCATCTTGACTCTCAGGAATCTCAAACCGCTATTCGTGCCCGGCGGCGTGCTGCTTCTCTGCGCGGGCATACTGCTTGGCACGGGCCTGCTGCGGCTGTCGGTGCCGGCGGTGCAGATTTACTACTACGCCGTGTTTTTTGCCGGAGTTTTGCTGGCTTGGAGATTTCACTCAAGCCGCACTCTGTTCGCACTGGTTACCATTTTGTTGGCGTACCGGGCGATGGAGTTCTTCTCAGCGGGAAGACCTGCATCTTCCGGGCCCGGCAGGATCGCCTTTGAGGCGGTTGCCGTTCTCATCCCGCTGAATTTCATCTTTGTCGCGTTCGTACGTGAGCGGGGATTGGCCCTTCCCAGCATTGCACCGCATATTGCGCTGCTGTTCTTCGAGTCGGTTTTTGTTGCAGTGATATGTCGTCCTGGGGAATTGATTGCTCCGGGGATCATTCATAATCCGATTCTGGGACGCGCTGGAACTCACTCGAACTTTCTGCCACAACTGGCAATCGTCCTCTTCGTGGTCGCTTTTGGGGTGTTGCTGATGAAATTTGTTCGCCAGCACAAGCCGGTTGAGAGCGGATTGCTCTGGTCCCTTGCCGCCGCGTTTTGCGGCTTGCTGGCGGGCGGTGTCAGCAAAACCGGGAACGCCTATTTCGCCACCGCTGGCTTAATCCTGGTTAGTTCGATTATCGAGAACACTTACGCCCTGGCATACCAGGACGAACTTACGGGGTTGCCATCGCGCCGGGCTTACAACGATGCGCTGCCAGGTTTAGTAGCACCCTTTTCGATTGCTGTGGTGGACATCGATCACTTTAAGAGCTTCAACGACACATATGGACACGAAACTGGAGACGAGGTATTGCGTCTCGTCGCGGGACGGCTTGCCGCGGTGGGTGGCGGTGGCCGGGCATTTCGAGTGGGCGGAGAGGAATTTTCAATTTTGTTTGTCGGCAAACCGATGAAGGAAGTGATCGAGCATCTGGAAGCGCTCCGCGCAACTATTCAAGCCTCCAATTTTCGGGTGCGGTCGGCTCCGGAACGCCGCGCTGCGTCCCGCGGACCGGACCGAAGAAATACTTCTCGCACGAGAGCTTCGAGCAAAAGATCCGCTGCGAGAAAGTTGACCGAAAGAATTTCCGAGGGAGAACTCTCGGTCACGGTGAGCATCGGAGTCGCAGAACCCACTGCGAAGACGCGTGAAGTCGAGGAAGTAATCCACCACGCCGACAAAGCGCTCTATCGCGCCAAACGTGGCGGACGCAATCGCGTAGAACCCTTCAACGCCAATCGCTCCCGCACCCCACGCAGCGCAGGGCGTAGTATTGCCTCTTAAACCCGTCGTTGGTCGTTCGTCGTTGGTCGTTGGCCAAAGCGAGAGTCCGGGAAGTTGATACCAAGCGACGGGTGTCGTAGGTTTTGACTTTAGCCAACGACCCACGACCAAGGACCAACGACCGCCCTTATGACCAGAATCAGATCCAGTGCGATGAGTGAACCTGCTGCGGTCGGTGTGCCGACGCTGGCCATTGTCGGTCGCCCGAATGTTGGGAAATCAACGCTATTCAACCGCATCGTCGGATCTCGGCGCGCTATTGTTGGCGACGAACCTGGCATCACTCGCGACCGGCTTTATGGTGAGGCTCAGTGGCGCGGGCATCGTCTTCGAATCGTCGATACTGGTGGAATTATTCCTGAAGATAAGGATTTCATTCCGTCAGAAATCTTCCGTCAGGCGAAGGTTGCGCTCGCGGAATCCGATGCTGTCATCATGGTGATCGATGGGAGAACCGAAGTCACTGGGCCAGACCTCGAACTCGCTCGCCTGATGATTCGCGGAGGGAAGCCTCTGTTTCTTGCGGTCAATAAGATCGATAGCGACAAGCAGGAGCGTCTGGCAGATGAATTTCATCGTCTCGGGATCAGAAAGCTCTTCCCTATTTCCGCTGAGCACGGACGCGGCGTCGATGATCTGCTGGATTCCATTTTCGAAGCGTTGAAACTGGAGACGGCTGTTCCCGACGCAAAAGCGGAGTCGCGAACGCCAGAGAAGCTAGAAGAGGACGCCGATGGCGAGGATTCGTTGGATGTCGAGCCTGAGGTTGCGAAGGAGACGAAGGTGGCAATCATCGGGCATCCGAACGTCGGAAAGTCCACGCTTTTGAATCGGCTAACGGGAACTTCGCGTGCCATCGTCTCTCCGATTCCGGGTACCACTCGCGACGCGGTTGATGAAATCGTTGAGCGCGACGGACAAAAGTTCCGATTCATCGACACCGCCGGAATTCGCCGCAAGGGCAAGACGCATTTGATGGCCGAAAAACTTTCCGTAGTCATGGCCCGCAAGCATCTGGAAGCTGCTGACGTTGCGATCATGGTCATCGACGCGACCGAAGGCGTAAGCGCGCTTGACGCGACCATCGCGGGCTACGCCCACGAGAGTGGACGTTCGGTCATTATTATTGTGAACAAATGGGATCTCATTACCAGCGGGCAGAAGCGAAGTGCTAGCCAATCCAAGGCGTCGCGCATGCAGGATAGCAAGCGGCCCGCCGACCGCGAAGCATACGAATACAAACTTCGGGATGCGTTGAAATTCCTGAGTTACGCGCCGGTATTATTTGTGTCGGCCTCGACGGGAGTCGGCACCGACAAAATCTTTCCAACCTTGGAAACGGTTGCAACTGAACGCCGCAAGCGCATCGGGACAGGCGAGATGAACCGTTTCGTCAAGACAGTTGATTTTGATCGCGCCGCCGTCCCAGCCCGTCAACAGGTGAAGATTTATTACATGACGCAGTCGTCGGTCGCTCCGCCAACGTTCGTGCTATTTACCAATCGAAAAGTGCAACTACATTTTTCCTATCAGCGCTTCCTGGAAAATCAAATACGCAAGGCGTTCGGATTCGTGGGAACGCCGATCTGGATCAAGAATCGGGCAAGAGATTGAATTTCGTAGCTCTTTAAACATCGGCATCTTGAGCGGAGGGAGGGGACTCGCTTGCGAGTCCCCTCACGCAGTCGAAAGACCTGCTGTTTTGTCGCAGAGCCGATCTATTGTGGGAAAATTGTCATTATTACAGGCGGGAGGCAGGTCTCTCGACTCTTCCTCCGCTCGAGATGACAAAGGTTTTGGAACGGAGAACATTTATGCGAGAGGTGATTGCGACCAAAGATGCTCCGCAGGCCATCGGGCCATATTCTCAGGCAATCCGCGCGAATGGTTTCGTGTTTGTATCGGGACAGGTTGCGATTGATCCGGCGACGCAGCAGGTGATTAGCGGCGGCGTGGCTGAGCAGACTGACCGGGTACTGAGAAATCTGTCGGCCATCCTGACGGCGGCCGGAAGTAGCCTGGAAAAAGTTGTCCGATCGACTGTCTTCCTAAAAAATATGGGGGACTTTGGCGCGATGAACGAAGTCTATGCGAGCTATTTCACCGCGAGTCCGCCGGCCCGATCGACGGTTGAAGCGGCGCGTCTGCCCAAAGATGTGCAAGTGGAAATTGATGTGATCGCGTTGGCTTAACTTTGGCGGCTGTGGTAAAACTTTTTACGGAAGAAACCATATTGGAGAACTAATCGATGAAAAGTGTGATCTTAATTTCTGTCTTGACGACTGCTTTTTCGATGCTTTTTGCTCAGGTTGATGCCAAAACGGCCGCGCCTACCAAGGTGACCGGCAAAGGGGTAACTACGGTCAGCGGGCTGCAATATTGGGACATCATCGTCGGCACCGGTCCAACGGCGGTGAGAGGTCAAATGGTGAAAGTCCACTACACGGGCTGGCTAACCACTGGCAAGAAATTTGATAGCTCCGTGGATCGGGCTGAGCCTTTCACTTTCACCCTCGGCCAAGGCCAAGTCATTAAGGGGTGGGACGAAGGGGTTGCCGGAATGAAAGTAGGCGGAAAGCGTCAGTTACGGATTCCGCCGGAACTTGGCTATGGAGACCGAGGTGCCGGAGGCGTGATTCCGCCAAACGCAACTTTGATCTTCGACGTGGAATTGTTGGGAGTTAGATAAAGCGATTGAAGATTTTAGATTGTTGATTTTGGAATTTAAATCTTCAATCTAAAATCTACGATCTGCAATTTAAGCTTTGACTACTTTGCCGCTGCGCAGGCAGGACGTGCAGACGCGGATTCGCTTTCCGACGCCATTGACCTTTGCGCGAACTGGGCGGAGATTGACGTTCCAGCGCCTCCGGCTGACATTGTGCGCGTGACTGATCGTGTTTCCGAACTGCGGCCCCTTGCCGCAAACATCACAAACGTGTGCCATGACTGCTCCCCGGTCAGAATGGTCTAAACTCTTATTTTAGCGGAGTTAGGCCATTTCCGCCAGAACCTCGATGTTCGCAGAGGAAGTTCGAGATCATGCCCGCTTCAACGGATCCGAAATCGGTGAAAGTCAATATGACCGCGGGCACAGGCGTGGACATCGAATGGAATGACAGTCATAAATCGCACTATTCGTTCCCTTATCTGCGGGATGCATGTCCGTGCGCGATGTGCGATGACGAGCGGAAGAAATCGGGCCGGAAGTTTGGCGAGGCTCCCAAGTCAACCACTGCCTTGCCGATGTTCAAGCCAACCGCGAAGCCGTTGAAGGCTGAGGCGGTCGGGAAATACGCCATTAAATTTAACTGGAATGACGGGCATGAACTGGGAATCTATTCGTGGGTTTTCCTAAGGGATGTGTGTCCCTGCGAGGAATGCAAAACTGCGCCGGCGCCAAAGGCGGGGTGAAGACCATCTTCGAAAATCAGTAAAAATTTGTTAAAGGTAAATATTTTTGAAGGTTGAAACGGCGACTTCTCGCGTACGCTGGACGCGGGAGTGCATCACCTTTATCATTCTCTGAAGTGATCGGCGAGACAATATCGCATTACCGCATTCTGAGCCGTTTGGGCAGCGGAGGTATGGGCGTAGTCTACGAGGCTGAGGATACTACTCTTGGCCGTCGCGTCGCGTTGAAATTCCTGCCTCCCGAACTTTCTAGCGAAACCGCCGCTCTTGATCGTTTCATGCTGGAAGCCCGCGCCGCTTCCGCCCTGAACCATCCAAACATTTGCACGATTTACGCAGTCGAGAATGCTGACGGCCAGTCGTTCATTGCCATGGAACTGCTCGACGGCCAGAGTCTCGACGCCATCCTGGCTGGCGGGTCGATGCCGCTCGATCGGGTACTCGAAATCAGCACTCAGCTTGCGGACGCGCTTGACGCCGCTCACGCTAAAGGCATTGTTCACCGCGACATCAAGCCGGCGAATGTGTTTGTGACTCCGCGGGGTGTGGCAAAAATTCTGGATTTTGGTCTCGCCAAGTTGACGCAGGGGTCTCATGACGTCGCCGATATGGCGACTCTTGGCCATCCCGGTACCGCTCAACTGACCAGTCCGGGAAGCACCGTCGGTACGATCGCTTACATGTCTCCGGAACAGGCTCGCGGCGAAACCCTGGATGCCCGCACCGACTTGTTTTCGCTTGGAATCGTAATTTATCAGCTGGCGACCGGACGGCTTCCCTTTCAGGGAAAGACTTCAGCCGTAATCTTCAACGCGATTCTCGAGCGCGAGCCGGTTCCCGCTATTGAAGTCAACCCCGCTCTTCCGCTTAAGTTTCAGGAAATCATTGGCAAAACACTGGAGAAGGATCGCGAACTGCGCTACCAATCCGCCGCCGATCTTCGCGGAGACCTCAAGCGCTTAAAACGTGACACAGGCTCGGGTCGCGGCCTTGCGACTTCAAGCTCGCGCGTGGAAATTCCGGCAGCTTCGACCACATCCAGAATCAAACCGCCGAGTAGTTCGAAGATAGTCACCGCCGTCCGCGGAAACAAACTCGGTGCGACCGTCACGACGCTGATTGCACTTGTATTAATCGCAGCCGCCGCATACGGAATTTATTCTTTTCTTTCTCGCGGCCGCACTGCGCCTTTTGAAAATGTTTCCGTCAAGAAGATCACGGACACCGGTAAAGCATCGCTTGCCGCCATCTCTCCCGACGGGAAGTACATTCTGAACGTAAAGGATGATAACGGTCAGGAAAGCCTTCTGCTGCGAAATGTCCCCACTGACAGCAATACTGAGGTTGTTCGACCGGCACCCGTGCACTACAAGGGATTGCGATTCTCGCCCGACGGCAATTACTTATATTTCATCCGAAGCGAAGCCGGCAGCGACGCTTTGGAATATCTTTACCGCGCCCCGGTCCTCGGAGGAACGCCGCAAAAACTCGTAACCGATATCGATTCAAACATCACCTTCTCACCCGACGGCAGCCACTTTGCATTCCTTCGCTACAACGATCCTGATGAGGATAAATATCAGCTGATCGTTCAATCGGCCGAAGGCGGAGACGAAAAAGTTTTGAGCTCCGGACCTATGAGTTCGGGAGTTTACGATCCAGCCTGGTCCCCTGACGGCAGGGTCATTATTGCTGGCATCCGTCAGCCGGAGGGTGCGGTCTCCGGCCTTATCTTGATCGACGCGAAAACCGGCCAACCAAAACTATTCTTCAAAGCGAGCTTCGGAATTCTTAGTGATCCGGCTTGGATGCCCGACGGCCGGGGTGTACTGGTTTTGTTGCGCGATCAGACTTCTAACTTTACCTTGAATCAAATCGCATTTATTTCCTACCCTGAAGCGAAATCGCGTCTTATCACTCGGGACATCAACAACTATTCGGATCTCAGTGTCGCCTCTGACGGGCATTCTTTAGCTACGGTGCTCAAACAGAGCCGATGGGATCTGTTCACAACCCCATCCGCGACGCCGAATAGCGGCCACGCCCAACAGGTAACCTCCGGAAAGCCGGCAGGAAATTTTGCCTGGACCGCCGATGGACAATTGCTAATTTCTCAAGGACTCGCCTTGACCCTGTTTAACCCCGCTTCGGGATCGAAGACAGAATTAATTTCGGCCAGCCAGGGGGACGGACTGGCGGCCGAACCATCGGCGTGTGCCAATGGCCGCTATATTGTTTTTACCCTTGCGGGACGCGGCGGCAAGCGGTCTCAGGACATCGCGCGCATGGACGCCGGCGGTGGAAATTTAAAAGAGATTACCGAAGGCAAGTTGGACGCGTCTCCCGTATGTTCTCCCGACGGACAGTGGGTCTTCTATATCGACCAATCGAATGGGAGCAAATTATTTAAGGTGCCGATTGATGGCGGATCACCGCAGCGCGTCTCCGATCAACTTGTCGCTACCCGCTTCGATATTTCGCCAGACGGTAAAGTGGCAGCTTTCGGAACTTTCGATCACCTGGGCGATCACAAAGCAAAACTGGCGCTCATAGCCACGGATTCCGGCAAGACAACCAATCTGTTGGCTTTCGAGCATCTACCCCAAGGCAGCATTCAGTATTCACGCGATGGAAAATCGGTTATTTATCCCGTTCGCGAAAACGGCGTCGATAACTTATGGCAACAACCCCTGGAAGGCTCGCCAGGAAAACACATCACGAGTTTTGATTCTGAGCAGATCGGTGACAGCTTCGGGTGGTCACTTGATGGCAGTAAGCTCGGACTGATCCGCGGCCATGTTGATTCTGACGTCGTTCTAATCCGCGATTCCCAACCTTGATCATTTCCCAAAAAACTAGGCGGCCCGCAGGCCGCCTTTTTGCTGAATTCTGGTCTTGTGATTTATGCGGCCTTTACATTCTCGGCCTGCCACCCCTTGGGGCCCTTGACCACATCGAACTGTACTTGCTGCCCCTCTTGCAGGCTGCGGAATCCGCCCGCTTGAATGGCTGAGAAATGCACGAATACGTCTTCACCGCTCTGGCGGCTGATGAATCCATATCCCTTGGCGTCGTTAAACCACTTTACTGTTCCTGTTTCCATAACTTTACTTGGTTCCTTTAATTGAATGTGGCGCTGAAGCTCAGGGGAGTTCTGCAGGCAGGTCACGCTACGGAGCGGGAAATCTGGGGACTGCAAAATTGCAAAGCTTAAACGCAGGGGGATTGTATCCGAGCACTTTGTTAAAGGCTATGGAATTCTCGCAAGCCCCATCGATGCAGCTTGTTTTCAGTCACTTGCGGCCCGATGTACGACTGGCACGAAAGTCGTATTGTAAACATCGCCTGCGGGACGCATCATATATTTTGTGGTGTCTTTTGGCTCAAGGCTGGTCGGAACGATTCTTCTGAGCGTCTTTCTGCTGCTGAATGCGCAAGCCCTCTTGCCACAGGTTGCGCCGCAGCCAATTCACAGCGCATGTCACGGACACGGTAATAAATCGCGCTGCCCACGCTCGTCAACTCATCAATGCTGCGGCGTTAGCCATAATTCCGAAGCGTTGCCAGAGTACGCATCCAATTCTTTTACCCCGCAACAGCCTTCGCAGAGCACGTTGCAAAGGCCACCTATTGCCGACGACCACGCAACTTTGTTTTTCCCGGCTATGGCTTCATCCGTCCCTCCACCCACGAATTCCCCTCTGCGTATCTAGCGCGAAACAGTGACGACAGCCGCCATAGGAGCTGCACCCGCGGCCAACAAACACTGTTTTTCTTTTGATCAAACACGCATGGAGGCGAAGAGTGCGAACAACGTTTCTATTATTTGCGGCCACCGCAATGCTGGCCCTGCCGTTATTTTCCCAGGAATCTACCGGGCAAATGCAAATGACCGGCGGCACAATGGAGAGCATGCCGGGTATGCAGATGGGGCCGATGCCGGACTCGCCCGATAAAAAACAGATGACGATGCCATCGGATTCCTTCATCCAATTCCTGCAATCGCACTCAACTTCGGGTACCGATGCCGAGCCTAACTCAACTCCGTCGCAAATGTTGATGACGAGTCGTGGCAATTGGAATTTCATGTTCCACGGCGTGGGTTTTCTCAATGACATCCAACAGACCGGGCCTCGAGGCGCTGACAAGCTGTTCTCGACCAATTGGATTATGCCCATGGCTGTACGAAGAGTGGGACCCGGTACTCTGACCTTGCGAACAATGCTCAGCTTCGAACCCGCAACTATCTCCGAACGCCGCTACCCTGAATTATTTCAGGTCGGCGAAACCGCCTACGGACTTCCCATCACTGACGCTCAGCATCCGCACAACTTTTTTATGGAACTTGCAGCGTCCTACGATTACATCGCTGGCGAGAGCACAATGCTCTCCTTTTATGCGGCTCCGGTCGGAGGTCCTGCTATGGGACCAGCCGCATTTCCTCACCGGGCGTCCGCATCCGAAAATCCCATTGCTCCACTCGGTCATCACTTCGAAGATTCGACGCATATTTCGGATGACGTGATCACGGCCGGGATAACGCATCGGATGGTCAGGTTTGAAGCATCAGGATTCCATGGTCGCGAGCCCGACGAATTTCGCTGGGATATCGATTCGGGGAAAATCGATTCCTGGTCGACGCGCATAACTATTAACCCAGGACAGAACTGGAGCGGTCAATACTCCATAGCCCAGCTCCATAGTCCCGAAGCCTTCGTACCAGCAGAAGACATTCGCCGCATGACTGCGTCCGTAATGTATAACCGTCCTCTTCACAATGGCAATTGGGCGACAACGCTAGTCTGGGGAAGAAACCAAAGTCTAACGAATGGCGATGTAGGCAACGGATATTTAGCCGAGTCAACAATTCAATTCTTCCGCAAGAACTATGCGTGGACTCGGATCGAAAGCGTGGACCGTACCAATGAGCTATTGCTTGGCGCTAACCAAATACCTACAAACTTTACCGAGAGATATATCGGGCGAGTTCAAGCGTACACGGTCGGATACGACCGCGACTTTGGAAACATCCCTCATCTTTCCACCGCAATTGGCGCCCAGGTAACCTGGTACGGAGTTCCCCAGATACTTCAACCGATCTACAGTCCACATCCGCTGGGAGTCGTAATGTTCCTTCGGGTCCGTCCCTACTAAGTCTTCAGCGCTGCTCGTCACGGGCAACTATCTTCATAAAAACGGGTTATTAATTCCGATGGGCAGATCAAAGAACAAACCTGCCCAGCGCGACAACCGTCTTCATACATGGTCATTCCGACATGCGAATTGTGAAGTCCTGTACTTTTGGAATCTGCGCTTTTTTCGTCTGGATTTTCCTTTGCCTTCCGAGAGCGAACGCTTCAGCGGCCTTGCTTCTCGAAGAACCCTTTGGACATTTTGGCTCCGTCACCGCTACTGGACACGCGGCGGTTTACCTTCCGCGAATCTGTGCAGATTCGCCTGTCCGCCTGCGCCGTTGCAATCCGGAAGAACCTGGGGTTGTTCTTAGCCGCTATAACGGTATTGCAGGATATGACTGGCTCGCAGTTCCTTTGATTCCTTATCTATATTCCGTTGAAAAACCCGACGAGATTCCTCTTTTTGCGAACGAAAAACTTGTTGCATTTCTCAGAGACCAATATCGCCGCAAATTCCTGGAGTCCGTCGTTCCCGACGCTGAGAATGGAGAACCGCCAACGGGCAACTGGGTTCAACTGGTAGGGGCAGCCTACGATCGCACGATGTACAGCTATGAGATTGAAACCAGCGAAGAACAGGATGACGCCCTCATTCGAGTTCTGAATTCTCACCCGAACCAGTCGCATTTTCGCCTGCTGTCGCGCAACTGCGCCGACTTCGCCCGCGAGATCCTGAATTTTTACTATCCCAAGACCCTTCACCGGAGCATCGTCGCTGACTTGGGTATCACGACCCCTAAGCAGCTTGCGAGGACGCTCGTCCGATACAGCAAGCGAAACCCTGACCTGCAGTTTTCGAGTTTCGTGATTCCCCAAGTTCCAGGCAGCGTTTCGCGCAGTACTCCGGTCTATGGCGTTCTTGAGTCGTTTCTCAAATCCAAGAAATATTTTCTACCTCTCGTCGCTCTTCATCCGATCATCACCGGCGGCATGGCCGTGGCTTATCTTGGTACGGGACGATTTGATCCAAGAAAGCAGGCCATGGTTTTTGATTCGACGGCTCAACTGCATCCCCCGATCGCGTCCGGGCACCGGCGCAATTACGCGGGGCAGCTAAATTCCCTGCTAGCGACATTGAATGTTTCGGAAGGACGACGCAAACCGGACGGCGAAGGGAGCCTTGAGAACGTGCCTTGGAAGGAAATATTGGGAAGTGACAATGCGAAAAATTGGGCTCAGCTCTTAGCCAAAGGCGAACCCGGCCTCGATTCCGTGGGGCTCCCGATTTTGGAGGTGAAGGTCGGAGAGCGCTTGGTGAATGTGGGATTGTCACGCGAAAATATTCTCAGTTCGACCGATCCGTCGGGATTAGCGCAAGAAGTCCTTACGTCCCGTTTGCGCATGGAATTGAAGCGAAACGCCGCTGACAAGACAGCCGAGAGCGACGTGATCAGCGACTGGAATCTGCTCATGCAGGCAGCACCCACCCCATCCGGCTCAAACTAAGGATGCCTCATGGCGGACAGCCACCCGCGAATATCCGGCTGAGCAACGCTCCGCGCCGAAGCATCCAAAAACCCTCGCGGCTACAATTAAAACAACGCAATGGAGCTCGAACACATAGCAGCTTTGCTGGAGCCATATCTCGGCACGTCGGCCCATTATTCGGGCTCTCAAGGTGGATTGTCCCATGCGCAGCTGTCTAGTATTTCAAGTTACATCGACGTATTGATGCGATGGAATGGGAAGATTAACCTCACGTCTATACGAGATCCCGAAGAAATTGTGTGCCGGCATTTCGGCGAGTCGCTTTTTGTAGCGCGGCAGACTTTTCCACGAGCATCGGCTAATGCGGATGTCATTGATATCGGCTCTGGGGCGGGATTCCCGGGGCTCCCAATCAAGCTTTGGGCGCAAAATGTCAAGCTCACCCTAATCGAATCGAATAACAAGAAGGCGACCTTCCTGCGCGAAGTGATTCGTCTGCTTGCGCTCGGCGACGCGGAGGTGTTCACCGGAAGAGCGGAAGTCTTTCCGGGGACTGGGGACGTGGTCACGTTGAGGGCGGTTGAGCGGTTCGAGGCCATACTCCCGATCGCAGTCGGTTGTGTAAAAGGAGAGGGAATGATTTCTCTCTTAATTGGCGAGGACCAACTCAAGAGCGCAAAGGCCGCAAGCCCGTCCGTCCGATGGCGCGATCCACTTCCACTCCCGAACTCGCAACGGCGAATTCTGTTGCTCGGAACGGTGAACCAGTGAAGCCAACGCTAAGGTAGTAAACAGGTGGGACAAAACTCAGATAAATCGCTAGTCACGGCGTCACACTGCACAATTACCCGTGCAAAGTGGACTGAGTCCGTTGCGGACGCAAACGTTCCACGTGGAACATAATTCAGTATCGCTTCTCATGTTGGAAAAGATCGACATAGTCCCAATGTTCCACGTGGAACATCGGTCCCCGGATACCTGAGATGCCCTAAGTATCAACCTGCACCGAAATGCGGCATTGCAAAGTCCGCTCTGTTTCGCATATCTTGCTTTTAACTCTCGGTTCTCTCAAAAACCTAAATGGGACGCGTAATCGCCGTCGCCAATCAAAAAGGCGGAGTAGGTAAAACTACAACCGCAATCAATCTTGCCTCGTCGTTTGCTGCGGCGGAAGTAAAGACGCTGCTGATCGATTGTGATCCCCAGGCCAACGCGACCAGCGGCTTGGGATTCGCCAAAGACCCGGAGCGTCTAAGCACTTACCATTTATTGATGGGGGAAGCCAAGGCTGACGAGGCCTTGAAAGAAACCGAGCTCAGGCATCTAACGATTGTTCCCGGGCATAAGAATCTCATCGGGGCAAACCTTGAGCTCGTCGATGCTGATAGGCGCGAGTTCCGGCTACGCGATGCTATTGAGCCGATCCAGGAGCGATTTGAATTTATTGTGCTCGATTGTCCCCCAGCGCTCGATCTTCTTACGTTAAACAGTCTGACTGCGGCGACGTCTGTGCTTATTCCGATGCAGGCCGAGTATTTCGCTTTGGAAGGCGTTTCGGAACTCTTGGATACAATCGAGCGGATTCGGGCCAGCCTGAACCCAGATCTCGCAATTGAAGGGGTTGTGTTGACGATGTTCGACGACCGCACCAATTTGGCTCAACAGGTAACTGAAGAGCTGAGGAAGTACTTCGGCGACAAGTTGTGCAAGACAACCATTCCGCGCAACGTTCGCCTGGCGGAAGCGCCAAGTCATGGCAAGCCTGTCCTTCTTTACGATGTTCGGTCAAAGGGAGCCGAGAGTTACATCGAGCTGGCGACGGAGATTTTAAGTCATTATTTACCTGCGACAAAGGAAGATGCGCCGACCGACGCTCCAGAAACGAGCGAACAAGAGAAGCAAGTAGTGAACGCGCCACGTTGGAAGCGATGGAAGGAAAGAAATAAGCTGATCACAATTAATATCGCGGATCGGTGACGAGCTGGCCTGTCGCTACGTGACTTTGAAAGGGAAAAGATGACAACTGCAGAAAAGATTACGTTCGATAAAGACAAAACGATGCCTGAAAAAAGCTCGGACAAGCGCCGCGCTCTTGGGCGCGGGCTTGATTCTCTGCTTCCGGGAAGACCTCGGGTTGTCGTGTCGATGCCGACGGCTACTCCTGTTGGCGCAGAAATCGGAGAACGCGACGCCGTTCGGGAGGAAGTCCTAGCGGAGCGAAGACCCGGCGCAGACGAAGTAGTACAGATTCCGCTTGATGAAATCGACGATAACCCCTACCAGACGCGCGAGCGTTTTGACGAGGATGCGCTCGAAGAGTTGGCTCAATCGATCCGCACCAACGGATTGATTCAACCGATTGTCGTCCGGCCCGGAGTTTCAGGTCGCTACATTCTGGTCATTGGTGAGCGGCGATGCCTGGCTTCCAAGCTGGCTGGGATAGGGACGGTTCCGGCGATCGTGCGAACCGTCTCCGAGCAGCAAGCGGCGGAGATGACGATTGTGGAAAACCTGCTGCGCCGGGATCTCAATTGTCTGGAGCAGGCCAACGCCTTTGCAAGATTGAGCCGTGACTTTGGGCTGACCCAAGAGCAGATCGGTCAGCGCACAGGCGTTGCTCGCGAATCGGTTTCGAACTACATGCGCATATTGCGGCTTCCGGAAAGTATTCAGCAACATCTTGCCGCTGGACGGTTGGGCTTCAGCGAAGCCCGGGTTCTGTTGCAGCTTTCGGATCCGGGACAAATAGAGAGTATCGGGAACGACGCTGCCCGGAATAATTTCACTGTGAACTTCCTAAAACAATTGGTCGACAATGCCATTCTTTTAAACGAGGGAAAGCATCCCGAACCCGTGCCGGCGCGCCCGGTTGATCCAAATGTTCGCGCGGCTCAATCCGAATTGGAAAGGATATTAGGAGTTCGCGTAAAGATCCATGACAGCAAAGGCAAAGGTAGGATCGTGATCCGGTATTCCACGCTGGACGATTTTGATCGTGTGCTGGATATGCTGAAGGGAAGCAGCTGAGGGGTCCTTGGTCGTTGGCCCGCGAATTAAGGTCGTTAAGAATCGAAATAGTAACCTGTGGGACGAGCTGATTGATTTCGGTTTAGCGTGGGCCGTTGATAGCCGGTTTTTGAGGTCGAAGTGGGAGAAGCGAGAAATTCGGAAGAAAGAGTTCTGCAGTCGGTTGCGATGCAGCTCATGAACGAGCCTCAAGTCACGATTGATGACAAGAAGCTGCGCATTAAGCGGGTCGGCAGTGGGCGCTTGCGAATGGTCCAGTTCATGGTGAACGGCCGGCAATTTGAAGCAATCGAGCAGAATCGGGACAAGCCGAGCCGATGGGGACAACTGGCGCGCGAGAAGCATCAGGTGGTTCAGTTCCGGGATGTGGAGACGCACAAGTATGTGGCAGTCGCGGTGGACGGTGATATTACGGAGTATGGACGAGGTTGAATTTGAGGCGGGAGGGTCCGCCTAAGCCGCTGATACGATGACGGAAACTGCTGGAGAAATGAGTTCGACGGAAAAGGCCTTGCAAGCTCGACGCTTTGTGGTTCGCGGGCGGGTTCAGGGTGTCGGTTTTCGGTGGTTCGTCGAGCGCGAGGCAAAAACACTGGGCATTGCCGGATGGGTACGCAATAATGCAGACTCAAGCGTCGAGATTTTAGCTATGGGTACGCCTGACCAGTTGTCGGCGTTACGAGGTCGCTTGCGGCAGGGTCCGCGCGCCGCACGAGTGGATAATGTGGAAGAGTCCGAAGCTAAGCCGATTTCTGGACTCACCAATTTTCGAATCGAAGGAGCCTGGTAATGTCAACGAATCCTTTGCCGATCAGGGCAGCCATCAATTGTGAGCCTCTGAAATCGCTCATCCGCGAGGTTCCGGATTTTCCCAAAGCCGGCATCTTGTTCTATGACATCACCACGCTGCTGAAAGACAAGCGCGGATTCGCGGAGCTGATCGACGCGCTGGCCGAGCATTACATCGATAAAGACATCGACCTGGTTCTCGGGATGGAGGCGCGCGGGTTCATCTTCGGACCGGCCCTCGCTTATCGCCTGAACGCGGGTTTCGTTCCTGTTCGAAAGCCGGGCAAGCTTCCCGCCGCAACGACGAAATACGATTACGCCCTCGAGTATGGAACGAACACTCTCGAAATTCACAAAGACGCTATCAAGAAAGGTGAGCGTGTGATTATCGTCGACGACTTGCTGGCGACCGGCGGCACAGCCGAGGCGACCACTCATCTGGCGTCGTCGCTAGGTGCGGAAATCTGTGGCTTGGGATTCGTCGTCGAACTGGATTTCCTCAGGGGCCGCGAGAAGTTGAAAGGTTACGACGTGTTCTCGCTGCTGCACTATGAGAAGTGACCAAGTTCGGGTCGAAAGGTTCTGTGAGCGGACATTCTTCAGCATGCTCAGGGCAGGCTTTGTCAGCTGTCTTTGATTTTGCCATTTGAAGACCAGGATCAAGATCAACCCCAAAGGCGGCGGACAAGAGTGTCCGCCCCACACGAGCCTACTTCACTCAGATATTTTCAAAGATGCATCCTTGGGAATATAGCTTTTCCGCTTAAACCAATCTTCCATCGCATCTTTCAATTTGTCCAAAGGGACGCTAGTGCCGATCTCCATTACCCCATCGGCGATGGGGAGGGTGTCGTCGAAGACGGTGGCGTTTGTGAAGCTGCGCATGGAGAAGTTGTCCAGCCACTTTATGGGACATGGGCGGCGCTGGCCATTGTCTTCGTATTCAACCCGTATCTTTCGTGCGAACATTTACCGATTTAACCACAAGTTGTTACGCTGACGTGGCGCGATCACGGAGTCTGTCCATACGGTTCTTCCTGTATATTTCTAGGGACAAAACTGGGTATTCTCCAGTTTTCTTGTGGGATTGTTGTTGAAACTGTGACTTTTAGGCGGTTTTGGCTGTTTCTCGGGCGTTTGCCAAAACTGAGCGCGAGATCGGCTTTTTCCCCTCAGAGTTTTCTAACGCTCTCCTCCAGTCCTCGCGTAATAGCTTCCGGTTCCATTGTTGGATCGATGACGATCGACGGGCCTATTTTCACGCGAATCTGTCCAGGGCGGGCAAACTTTTTGCCAGATTGCTTGAGCTCGAACAGCCCGAACAAGCGCATAGGAACGACTGGGATTCTGAGATTCTTTGCGAGTAATCCGATGCCTGCCCGAAAGGGTTGCAGATTGCCGTCCGTCGTATGCCGGCCTTCCGGGAAAACCAATATGCTATAGCCGTGATCTGCAGATTCGCCCGCGTACGCGAAGCTCTCTCGAAAACCTGCCTGACGAGGCAGCGGGAACAAATTGAGCAGGGAGACGGCCAGGAGCCATTTCAAACGGTCGTAGATCCCGCCCCAAACATTTCGGTCAGGCCTAGGGGACCGCAATGCTTCGAGCGTCTCGCCGGCAGTCGCGATGGCTAGCCGGCCCCCAAGACGTTTGGGCAGTGCCGCGAGCACGAGACCGAAATCCACGTCTGAGATGTGATTACAAATAACCAACGCCGGGCCATTTAATCCCGCCACGTTTTCTCGACCTTCTACTCGCGGGCGTCCCAGAAGAAATACCACAGGCCGCAGCAACAAGAACTGAGCAATCGAGCGAATCCAGGTGATCGGCCAGCGTTGGGCCCATGCCGGGTAGTGGTAAGTCACGAGAGAGAGAGATTCACCGTGCAACATCCGCTCCAGATCGCGCACGGTATTTACCGACGCCAAACTGTTTTCGTCGAGATCAATTTGATAGCGGTCTTCGAGCGCGCCAAGCAACTCCACTCGATCTAGAGAACTCAGGTTGAGGTCGGCTTCGAGGCTGGAGCTTGAGGACAGGTTGGTGGGAGAGCGTCCGGTGATCCGCGCAATCAGTTCTGATAGCGGAGTGGGAGAAGATTGGATAGAGTTGCTAAGCTGACTAGACAGCACCTGCGCTTGGATCACGTTTCTGCGGGGTTTCTGCGTCGAGGTGCGCGGGAAGTCTTCATCCGGCCACACCCGCCAAGTCCGTATGCGTTGATATTCTGCCAGTGATTCGTTCGCACGCTTCACGGCCGCGGCGGCGTCCGAAGTTTTGTCCCGAAGAATAAGAACTGCGCAAGGTTCAGCGTTTCCGTTGCTCGGAAGCGCTACGACGACGCAATCTCTGATTTCGGGTTGACGGCGAAGAGCCGCCTCAAGGTCCTCGGGATAAACTTTCATGCCGCCGGGGGTGACGATTACATCTTTAATTCGCCCTTTGAAATAAAGATTTCCGGCTGAGTCGAGTTCTCCGATGTCACCGGTTCTGTACCAGCCCTCCTCGCCTGCTACTGGTTGCGATCCCTGACCCGTCCAGTAAGTTGAGGCGACACCTTGGCTCCGAACAAGAATTTCTCCATCGGGTGCAAGCTTGACTTCTCGGCCCGCGAGAACTTTTCCTATCGATCCTTTGCCTAGACGGAAAGGATGATTGACGCTTACCAGAGATGTGGTTTCAGTGAGGCCGTAACCTTGTATTACTGCATAGCCAAGACGATCCCAGAAGTCCTCGGTTTCGCGGTCGAGTGCTGCGCCGCCTGAAATGAAAGCCCAAAACTTCCATCCAAATTGCTTGCGGATGCGGCGGAACATCCACCAACGGAGCAGGAACTGCTTTCCCTTTGCGCTCCGAAAACGCTTTTTAAATTTTTCTCGATTTCCTTCAGTGTCGAGATCGCGCTCAATTTTTTCTTTTAACGATTGCAGCATGCGGGGCACAGCAACGAGCACTGAGACGTGCTCGCGCCGGATCGTGCCCATTACTTCGCTTGGATTCAACGATTCCTGAAACACTACCGTGCCGCCCATCAATTGCGGAAGAAAGATTCCCAGGAATTGTCCGAAGACATGGCTTAGAGGCAAGAGGTTGAGAAAGCGAACAGGATGTACGAAGCGTTCGTATTTTAGATATTTGCGAATTTCAGTTTCGAGAGGCGCTACATTGGCGAGAACGTTGCCGTGGGTGATCACCACGCCCTTTGGTTCGGCTGTGGTGCCGGAGGTGAAAACAATTTCTAGCGTGTCATCGCGACTAACATTGGCTGTCGAGTACGGGTTCGAGGAGTGGCGGGATACGATCTCGGGCAGGTCGTCGAGAAGAAGAGGAGTAGTACGGATTTCTGATCGATGTTCACGCGAGCACACTAGAAGCTTGGCATTTACCTGCTCGAACACTCGTTGCGCGAAGTCCGGCGCTGAGACATGATCCATCGGGATCGCTGCCGCGCCAGCAAGCGCGCAACCGAAGAACGCGGACACCCACTCTGCGGAGTTCGGTCCCCAGAGTAAGACGCGCTCGCCTTTTGCAATTCCGCGAACTTCGAGCTCGCGCGCAAAGCGGAACGCGGTCTCTGCGACTTGCGCATAGCTCCAGCGAATGGTGCGATATCCGCGTCGCTGGACGTAAGCGCACTCTCGTCCCCGTAGTAGGAAATCGGCGAGGTATTCGCCAACCGAGCTGTGCTCCATTCCTCACAGACTAGCTCATTGACGGCGCTATTGTGCCGCGGCGACGGATGCGGGTGAATTTGAATCGCGCTTTAGATAAACCCCAGTTCCCTGGTTTCCAGTTCTCAGTCCCTGCTTGGCACGGTAACCCATTCGTACACTCCCCTTCGGTAACCCTTGGTAACCACACGATTTGCGGCAATGAGCCGTACAATCACCTTGGCAGGCCATCAAAAAGTCCAGGTTCCCGTTAGCAAGATGGTCAATTCGGTCATAAAACACCGGAGTTGGAGTCCGTACTTCTATGGCGTTCGGGTTTGGCTTCAATAAACAGAAGGTCCTCAGTGCCGCGGAGAAGTTTGTTCAGCAGGGCAAGTTGCAAAATGCCATTGCTGAATACGAAAAGGTTCTGAAGGCCGATCCTAAGGACCTCACGGTGATGAATACCGTGGGCGACCTTTACTCACGGCTCGGTAACACCGATAAGGCCGTGGAATGCTTCAAGAGCGTCGGAGATGCCTACGCCACTCAGGGCTTTACGGTGAAGGCGATCGCGATGTACAAGAAGCTCAGCAAGATAAAACACTCCTTCGAGGGAGTGCTTCGCCTCGCGGAACTCTACACGCAGCAAGGCCTATTCAACGACGCTCGCTCCCAATACTTACAGGTCGCTGAAGAATTTCTGCGCAGCGGAGAACTCGAACAGGCCGTGAAAATTTTCCAGAAGACTCTGGAAATGGATCCCGACAACGTCGCCATGCGTTCAAAGCTGGCCGAAGTCTACGTTCGCCTGGGAAAAAAGTCGGAGGCCTGGCAGATTTTTTCTGCCGCCGCAGAAACCCTGCGCGCCCGAGGACAACTCGAGGGAGCAGAAACAATCCTCACGCGAATGCTCACTCTCGACCCCGGAAACAGTTACGCTCTTCTGTTGCGCGGCCGCACTGCGGCTGATTCCGGGGACATTGTTGGCGCAATCCAGTACCTCGAGAAAGTTGCCGATCTCGACAATCACCCGGAAGGCATGACCGCGTTGCTTGACGCTTATGTTCGAGGCGGACGCTTTCCCGAAGCGCGGGTTTTAGCGGGAAAACTTTTCAGTGTACACAACGACGCTGCCGGTTTGAGCCGTTACGCTGATGCTCTGATGGCCTCCGGACATTTCGAAGAAGCGTTACAGATTTACGGCGAATATTCCGACTCTTTCCTGGCTTCCGATCCCGCAAAGATTCTTGACAGCCTTCACTCCATCATCAGTCATGTCCGGGAGAATGCTGCAAGCCTTGAAATGATTCTGGCGTTGTTTGCCAAGGCAGGAGAGAACAGCCATCTCACCGAGGTTTATGAGTTACTCGCGCACGCCTATGTGCAGTCGGACGACCTCGAGAAAGCACGCGATTATTATCTGAAGCTGACTCAACTCGAGCCGCAGAACCAGTTGCACGCCCGCAACTACCAGCAGATTGTCGGAAAATTGGGCGGAGCTGCCGCTCCACGGCTGATCAGCGCCGAAGAAGGTTCGATACTGATCGAGGATCTTGAGACGACCGCGCCATTTATCGAACAGATTTATGCCGACGATGTGGCACTTGCAGTTCGTGCGGCTCTAACTGACGCCGAACTCTTCATTTCTTACAATATGCCCGACAAGGCTCTGGCGCCTTTGCTGGGCGAACTCCCAAAGGCACCGCGGGACCTGCGATTGAATCAGCGGCTGGCGGCCCTATACAACCGAGGGGAACGGTTCAAGGAAGCTGCTGTCTGCTGCCGAACTCTGGAAAGTATTTATCACGATGCCGGATATCCCGAAGAAGCTACGCGTTATGGAGAATTGGCAGCGAGATATGAAGAACGCGCCGGAACCGTAGCAGCGTCAGCCGATCAGACATCGACGGTCCTGCCGAAAGTGGTTGTGCCAGAGGCAGCGCCAACGGTTCAAGTCGTTCAGGCGGACAACTCCAGCGAGTCGCACGACACGGTTACAGCCGAGCCCGAGCCGAGTGGATTGTTCTTCCACGCTCCGGCGGCTGAGATTCCTGAAACGGCAGAAGCGAAGACGCCGGAATTCGAACTAGGACCCGCGCAAGTAGCGGAATCCGAAATCGACTTATCCGGGGAATGGGACGGCGCTGTTTCGTCGGAGACCGCTCCCGATGTAGCAACTGAAACCGCTGCGACTCCTACCATACCAATCGATGACCAACCAGCCACGCATGCGACTGCGGGAACAACCGATAACGCGGGTCTTGTAGCAGAAACTATAGAGGAGATCCGCTTCTACCTTGCCAACTCCATGATCGAGCTGGCGCATGCTGCGCTGGAAAAGTTGCAGGAATTGAACCCGGACCCGGCCACGGTTTCGACGATGCGCGCGGAAATTGAAAACACCGCGGCGGCGGCACCTCCTGTTGAAACTTCGGATGAGGTTTCAGTCGAGGTGGTGGCAAGTTATCCGGAAGCACAGATAGAAGAAACAATCCCAGCGCATTCGGAGGAAGTGCCCGCGCAAACTTTCGCGGTCGCGGAAACCTTCGCGCCCGATGCTCCTTGCATACACGTTGATGCGCCTGTCGATCATGCTGCGGTTGTTCATGCAGATGTCTCGGCTGGCCCGGCTGATTTTGCGGTTGACGTCTCGGCTGATTCCAGTGCTCATCTCGAATCATCGCCAGTTCATGAAGTGTTCGTTGCTCCGACAGCACCGCTCGTGACACACGACGAACAATCAGAACCAGCTTTAGTGCCCCAGCACGAGGCGGTGGCGTACGTGCCCGAGGCAGTTGCATTCGACCCTGTAAGCACAAACGTGGAGGCGCCAACTGAACCGCAAATTGAACCTCCGCCGCACATTAACGTGGAGGTTGCCGCTGTCCCTGAACGGATCGATACTCTAGCAAGCATTGTGAGCGACTTAGAAGCATCGCTCGGTGACAGCTTCCTTGAAAAGCCGCCTGCTGCAGTTGCACAAGCGGAGACTAACGTCGAAACTCAGTCTGTCAAGTCGGAGATAGATCACCCGGTTGCTCCTTCTCGCGTTCTTGCTCCCGCGGCTATGGCGGCGGCGGCACCGGGGTCTTCGTCTGCATCCTGGAAGAGTTCGACCGAGTTTACGACTTTCGCGAGGCCTCCAATATCGAATCAAGCTCCGCTCGTGGAAGAACCGCCAGCAAGCCTCACGGCGGTTTCCAGCGCTGGAATTGATTTGGCAACCATGTTTGGGGATCTAAAGCACGAACTCGAAGAGGATGCTGCCAATTCCGATGAGGACCCGGACACGCACTATAGTCTCGGCGTAGCCTTTCGCGAAATGGGCTTGCTGGATGAAGCGATTGGCGAGCTACAAAAAGTTTGCCAAACGGTGGAGCACGGTCATCCATTTCCACAAATATTGCAAACTTACACTTGGCTTGCCCAATGCTTCCTGGATAAGGGGCTCCCCGAGGCCGCTCTTCGCTGGTACGAACGCGCTTTAACGCTTCCAACGCTTGATAGCGAAACCCGCATGGCCCTGCACTACGAACTCGCTTGCGCTTACGAGACTGCCGGAAACAAAAGTTCCGCCCTTCATTATTTTATGGAGGTTTATGGAAGCAATATCGATTATCGCGATGTAGGCGAGCGGATCAAGGCTGTTAAGTCGTAGAATGTCCCGATGGGTCTCGATTTGAAGAGCAGGCCAAGCGGCGTCATTCATGAAATTTTCGTGTCGGCGGCGACCGGAGGCGAGGCGTGAACGCCGATTCGTCCACGCCGCGAAATGACGGCTCTCTCGATCCCGCACGGAAGCTGTCCTCACTGGATTTAGCTGAGCCTGAACGCCAACTATCTCAACCGAATTTGCATGCACACAGCCGAGTTCGCCGATGGATTTATCGGCTCGCGATGCTATTGTTCGTGTCGGTATGCGCTGTTTTCGGAGTTCTGCTGGTGATTTTGCCATGGACTCCAAAGTGGACAGACAACTACATCCTGATTTCTCATCCCGCTTTGCGTGGTCTCCTTGAAAATGGTTTTGTCCGCGGCATGTGCACTGGCCTCGGAGCGCTCGACATTTGGATTGGATTCTGGGAAGCGATGCATTACCACGAGCGAGAGATCCGAACCTGACGTACTCTTACCACACTACAATTTTTAAAACGAGACATCGCCATCATGAACGAAGAAGATGAGTCCAAGCGCGCGGCTCTGGCATACCAAAACGAACCTTTCCTGAGAAGCCCAGACGGAAGGATTCTTCGTATTTTGTCCGAGTACGCCGAACCCCTCTCGCGTTTTCGCCGTGAGCAGATTCAGGATACCGTGGTGTTCTTCGGTTCAGCGAGATTTCACAGCCGATCCCTGGCGGAGATGGATTTAGCGAAACTTGACAGCCCAGAAGGAAGCGATCGCTTCGACCGAAAACGCGCAACCGCAGCGCTGGACATGGCGCGTTACTACGAAGACGCGCGTCGGCTGGCGTTTCTGCTGAGCCAGTGGTCCATCAAGATTCCCGCACGACGTCACCGCTTCGTGGTAACTACGGGCGGTGGTCCAGGCATTATGGAAGCGGCGAACCTGGGAGCGAAGGAAGCCAGAGCTAAGACCATCGGGCTTAATATTCATCTTCCTTTCGAGCAGAACCCAAATCCCTACATAACGCCTTCTCTCAATTTCGAATTTCATTATTTTTTTATGCGCAAGTTCTGGTTCGCTTATCTGGCCAAGGCTTTAGTAATTTTCCCGGGAGGGTTTGGCACGCTGGATGAACTTTTCGAGATTCTTACTTTGGCGCAAACGCAGAAATTGGCCAAGAAGATATTAGTGGTGATTTACGGAAGCGAATATTGGAACCGCCTGATCAACTTCCAAGCCATGGTAGATGCGGGCACCATCTCGGAGGCGGACCTTGATCTTTTCAAGATGGTAGATTCGCCCGAAGAAGGTTTCGAATTTCTGCGCGATGGGTTGATCCAATATCATCTCGGTCCCGAAAAGTTGAAACGTACGGGCGAGATTGTTCCTGAGATCGCCAAAACTAATCCCTAGGTAATTCTCGGTTCAGAGTTGCTCCTTTATTACATTACCGATCGCTCGCAGTTTGGCGGCGATGAAGCTTCTCGCCGAAAAAGGTTATTGGAGAAAATCGCCGAAGCGGCCAAGTGCGGCGTGGACTTTATACAGCTGAGGGAGAAAGATCTTTCCACTCACGAGTTGGAATTGCTCGCGCGCGACGCGATGCGAGTCGTGCGCGAAAATTCGCAGCCGTTCGGCAACGGACGTCCCGCAACTCGCGTGTTGATTAATTCCCGGACAGATGTTGCGATCTCTTGCGAGGCCGATGGAGTACATCTCCGCTCGGATGATGTAACGCCGGACATTGTTAGGGAAGTCTGGCGCCATGGCCTGACGACGGGAAGAGCAAAGAAGGCAATCGTTAGCATTGCATGTCACACAGTCTCTGAAGTGAGAGTAGCCGCAGAGAAGGGCGGCGACTTCGCGTTATTTGGGCCGATATTTGAGAAGAAACAAGGGCAAGTTCTTCCCGCGGGTCTTAGCCAGCTGAAAGACGCCTGCCAACAGAAAATCCCTATCATCGCGTTGGGGGGAGTCTCGCTCGAAAACGCGAGCAGATGTCTCGGCGTGGGCGCGGCAGGTATTGCCGGAATTCGAATTTTCCAGGAAAACAAAATCTCACAAGTCGTTCGCCAGCTACGAAGCTAGCGGATACCCGGTCATTTCCCATTCCCTGAAAGACCTCTGTTCTGGACAACGCGAAGTTGCGGAGGAATAATTTCTCTTGACTTCCTACACTGTGTGTCATATGGTATGTGACATACACTATATGACGCACAGAACGGCACGATGAACGCGTTCGAGAACCTCCGGCTTGAGATGCGTCGAGGGTTTCTTGTCTTAGCGGTATTGGCATCGCTCCGTTCCGAGCAGTACGGCTACACCCTCCGAAAGACTCTGAACGATCAGGCGATGGAGATTGACGAAGGCACGCTTTATCCGCTGCTGCGTCGGCTGGAGAGCCAGGGATTACTCGTCAGTCAGTGGCGCGAGGAAGAGAAGCGCAATAAACGCTTCTACCGTCTTTCTCCAGACGGCAAAAAGGTTCTTAAACAATTGCTCGCCGAGTGGGACAGCATGAATTCGTCTTTAAACGAAATCTTGAAGGAGCAACGTCATGGAGCTTATTGATCGCTATTTGCATGCGGTTAAATTCTGGTTACCGAGGAAACAGAGGCAAGACATCATTGCGGAATTGTCGGAAGATCTCCGCTCGCAGATCGAGGACAAGGAAGCCGAGCTGGGGCACAAGCTGAACGAGTTCGAAGTCGCGGCGCTCCTCAAACAACGTGGACGCCCGGTACTGGTGGCGAACCGCTTCCTGCCGCAGGAGTCGTTGATCGGCCCCACGCTGTTTCCCATTTTTCTGTTTGTGTTGAAGATCGTGGCGGCGTTCTACATGGTGCCGTGGATTCTAGTGTGGACCGGAATCGCGATCGTCCGCGCTACGCATTCCGGCCAGAGTTTGATGGCAACGATTGGACTGTTTTGGACCTCTTTCTGGCCGGTGAGTCTCTTCTGGGTCGGAGGAGTGACCATCGTATTCGCGATTCTGGAGAGGGTGCAGACCAAGTCAAGGTTTCTGGAAGAGTGGGACCCGCGCAAGCTGCCGCCTGTTCGTAACCCCAACCGGATAGCACGTTCTTCATCCATTGTAGAAGTAGCAGCGAACATGGTGTTCTGCATTTGGTGGGTAGGCGGAATGTGGTACCAGACTCTTTTCCACTTCGCTGGGGTAAGCATCACGCTTGCACCGGTGTGGCGAAATTTCTTCTGGGGCTTTCTATTCGTGTCAATCGTGAATATTGCGCTGGCGACGGCGAATCTGTTCCATCCCTACTGGACCAGGCTTCGCGCCGGCGTCCGGCTGGCAAGCGATTGCGCTGGGTCAGTTCTGTTTTGCTGGCTGCTCAAATCCAACTTTTTGGTGGGCATAACGGCTGCCGATGTTGAGGCGTCAAAGACACTGGCGATCACAAATGCGATCAATTGGTGGGACACGAAAATGGTTCCCGCGGCGATCGTGATTTGCATTGTGATCGCAGCTATCGACGTTTATCGGATAGTCCGGTTGAAAAGAACAACAAGCACGTCAATGCCGCAGGTATCGGCATCGGCGATATTGGGTTGAAGATCAGGAGGGACGAGCCGAAAGCATCGTGAGGATTTCTCGCAATCCCTGGCGGATGTATTTCAGTTCCGGCACGGGTTGGGAAGGAAATGGGAGAGGATTTTGTTTCTTATCGACTTTTACTTCGGCGCGAAGCTGTTGCCTGGCCCCTACGATGGTGAACCCTTCTTCGTAGAGCAGCTTCTTGATTTTCAGAACGTTCTCAACATCCTTGCGACGGTACATGCGCTGGCCGGTGCTGCTCTTGACCGGCTTGAGCTGGGAAAACTCCGTCTCCCAAAAACGCAAAACGTAAGAAGGGAGTTCGCACAGGCGGGAGACTTCTCCAATGCGGAAATAGAGCTTGTCCGGAACCGCGACTTCGGCGGCTTTGGTTGACCTGGCGGTTGCTTTATTGCTTAAGCTCATTTCGTGGTGCGCCATTTCGCAGAACAGGAATGCGCCGCAAATCCTTTACTGGCGTTTCTAGCATGAGCGGGCTTCTGGCACAAGGCATTTTGGATCAATTTTGGTGGTTCAGTCATTGATGCGGCAACCCATTCTGACATTTGCGGGCAGCAAAAAACCTCTCGGGAGGTGCTTCTCACGAGAGGCTGTCAACGATTTCAAACTTGTTGCGAGCATCTTCTCGCTTGAGGTTAGTGCTTCTTTTTCTTTGCTGCCTTTTTCTTTGCTGGCATCAAGATTTCCTCCTGGATATTTTCCCTTGAAAAACATTCTTACGTCACCAGTTGTTGGACTAGCAACGTTGCTACCACAAGATATTGCGTCCTATTAAGTTAGGTGTCAACAGAAATCTGTGGTTCCACCCCACTTTCGAGTACCGAAAAAGTTTGTGTGGGCAATGCCGCTTCTCCCGTCTTGAGAAATGACGGGAAATCGAAGCGTGCTTTTGTATGTGGAGGAGATGCTCGGAACGAAAATGACCGCCTCGACTCGGTGCTAGACTAAGAACTTTGTGAAAACTACGTTGAGCACTCTAGTGGACGCGTCCAAAACGATGATGGCTGTGGTAAAGCCGAAGGCCGCTCCCGGAGCGGAAATCCGTGAAGTAAAAATTCCCCTCTTTGGACCGCGTGACGTTCTGGTGAAGGTCAAGGTTGCGTCCGTCTGTGGAACCGATCTCCATATCTATCAGTGGGACCGGTGGGCAGAGAAAAGAATTCATCCGCCGCTGATTCCAGGGCACGAGTTTTGCGGCAACGTCGTCGCTTTGGGAAACGAAGTCACCAGCGTGAAGGAGGGCGACTTCGTTTCGGCAGAAATGCATGTGGCCTGCGGCAAGTGTCTGCAATGCCGCACCGGCGACGCCCATATTTGCCAGAATGTGAAGATCATCGGGGTCGATTCCGACGGCGCGTTCGCGGAATATGTCGTTATCCCGGAAACCAACATTTGGAAACTCGATCCTGCGATTCCCCAGGAGTACGCATCCATTCTCGATCCGCTGGGAAATGCCGTTCATGCTGTGCTTGCTGGCGAAATCGCAGCTAAAACCGTCGGGATCACGGGCTGCGGCCCGATTGGCCTGTTCTCAATAGCAGTGGCGCGAGCGGTAGGGGCTTCTCAAGTTTTTGCCATCGAGGTAAACGAACATCGCCGCCGGATCGCCAAAGAAATGCACGCGGACTTTGTTTTGGATCCGTCTACCGAAGACGTTCGCTCGATTGTGATGGAAAAGACTGACGGGCTCGGCCTCGACGTGGTCCTCGAGATGGCGGGACATCCTAGTGCGATAAGGACGGCGTTCGATATTGTAAGGCGCGGCGGACGCATATCTCTTTTGGGGCTGACGTCAAAACCGATTTCGCTTAATTTTTCCGAAGACATTATTTTTAAGGGGATCACAGTTCAGGGAATCAATGGGCGTCGGATGTACCAGACCTGGTATCAAATGACTGCACTCCTCAAGGATGGAAAGCTTGACCTGCATCCGGTGATCACGGACCGAATGGCCATGACTGATTTCTCCAAAGGGATGGATCGTTTGAAAACGGGAGAGGCCAGCAAAATTCTGCTTTATCCAAATGGAAATCACTAACGGCGGGACCATTCTCGGCATTGAGAGTTCCTGCGATGAGACGGCCGCGGCCGTCGTGCGCCGGGGGGAGCGGGTCCTTTCCAATATAGTCTTCTCCCAGATTGCGATTCACGAGCCATATGGAGGCGTTGTACCTGAGTTGGCTTCGCGCGAGCATCTGCGAGCCATCGTGCCAGTGGTGCGCAAAGCTCTGTCAGACGCTGGCCAGAGCTATCAATCCCTCGATGCCGTGGCCGTAACCCAGGGTCCGGGCCTTGCGGGAGCCCTGCTCGTTGGCATCAGCTACGCCAAGGCACTGGCCTTTGCTTTGGACAAGCCGCTGATCGCGGTAAATCATCTCGAGGGGCACATCCACGCCGTGTTGCTGGAGGAGCGTCAGAAAGGCAACCGCGTTCTGAACTTTCCGGTGATTGCCCTAGTG
>Ga0073928_10001124_pt1 | contig 53324 bp, 53 predicted proteins | sample PaiPotPPA55metaG_FD_76969 | JGI IMG/M metagenome (GOLD analysis project Ga0073928, IMG submission 76969) | Iron sulfur acid spring bacterial and archeal communities from Banff, Canada, to study Microbial Dark Matter (Phase II) - Paint Pots PPA... ... | reverse complement strand
GACGTCGACGCGCTGTTCGTCACCCAATGCTTCGTCAACGAAGGGCCGCGCTGGAAGCGCATGCGTCCCGCGCCGATGGGTCGCGGCTTCCGGTATCAGAAGCGGACGAGCCATATCGTCGTGCAAGTAGCCGAACATACGCGCGCCGCGGAGTCACGCGTCGCCGCAGCGGCGGCGGAAGCCGAAGCTTCGAAGGGCGTGAAGGGCGCGGTGCGGAAGGCTCGCAAAGCGATCGAGAAACGCGCCAAGCAAGCGCAAAAGGTTCAGAAGAAAAAGAAGTAGGAGGCCAGTTTGGGGCAGAAAACACATCCGTACGGCTTTCGCCTGGGCTACAACAAGCCCTGGAAGTCGCGATGGTTCGCGAAGAAAGACTACGCCGACCTTTTGCACGAAGACGTGGCGCTGCGCAAGCAGCTCAAGGATCGGCTGAAGTCGGCCGGCGTCGACGCGATCGATGTCGAGCGAGCCGCCAACAAGCTCGTCGTGAGAATTTATACGGCGCGCCCCGGAATCATCATCGGCCGCAAAGGCTCGGAGATCGACAAGCTGAAGAACGAAGTGCAGAAGCGCACGAACCGCGAAGTGCATATCGATATTCAGGAAGTGCACCGGCCCGAACTAGCCGCGCAGCTTGTGGCGGAATCGATTGCTTTGCAGCTCGAAAAGCGCGTGGCGTTTCGGCGGGCGATGCGCAAGGCGGTGGATTCGGCGCTGCGGTTCGGCTGCAAGGGAATCAAGGTCCGTGTGGCGGGCCGGCTGAACGGAGCCGAAATCGCGCGCAAGGAATGGTATCTCCAGGGGCGGTTGCCGCTGCAGACGCTGCGCGCGGATATCGACTACGGCACAGCCGAGGCTCAAACCACCTACGGCTTGATTGGCGTGAAGTGCTGGGTCTACCAGGGCGAGAAAATCCCGCAACGCGGCAAGCCCGGACCAGGTGCGGAAGCGTAAGGGAACAGGCCAACAATTATGTTAATGCCGAAGAAAGTGAAGTATCGCAAGCAGCAGCGCGGCCGGCGCAGCGGAAAGGCTTGGCGCGGCGGTTCGCTGGCGTTTGGCGAATACGGATTGAAGGCGCTCGAGCCGGCGTGGATCACTGACCGGCAAATCGAAGCGTCTCGCGTGGCGATCACGCGCTTCATCAAGCGCGGCGGAAAGCTTTGGATTCGCATTTTTCCGGATAAGCCGTTCACGAAAAAGCCGGCTGAAACTCGAATGGGCAAGGGCAAAGGGCCGCCGGAACACTGGGTGGCCGTCGTGAAACCGGGCCGGGTCATGTTCGAAATGTCGGGCGTCGATCTGGCGTCGGCCAAGGAAGCGATGGGGCTGGCGGCCAACAAGCTGCCCATCCGGACGAAGTTTGTCTCGCGCGCGGAGGAGCTCTGATGGCGCAGCACATGGAGAAGTTTCGCGAGATGAATCCCGCGGAGCTCGAGATTCAACAGCGCGAGCTTGCCGAGCAGATTTTCCGCCTGCGTTTTCAGTTGTCGACGGGCCAGTCCGAGGGACTGAAGAAGCTCCGCGAAGTGAAGCGGGACCTCGCGCGCGTGAAAACGCTCCTGCGGGAAGCGGAATTGAGGAAGGCGTAATGGCGAACGAAACAGCGGCGGCTCAAGTGGAAGCCCCCAAGCGGGGAGCGCGGCAGGAACTGGTGGGCGTGGTGACCAGCGCGAAAATGCAGAAGACGATCGTCGTGAAGGTCCGGCGCGCCACGCAGCATCCGCTCTATCACCGGGTTGTGCGTTCCGGGAAGAAATATTACGCGCACGACGAAACGGGAGAAGCGCGTGTGGGCGACGTTGTGCGTATCGCCTCCACGCGTCCCCTATCGAAGCTGAAGCGGTGGCGGTTGAAGGAAGTCATCCAGCGCTCGACGCGAGTATCCTGAGCGCAAGCGCGATAAGGGAGCACGGCAATGGTTCAGATGCGGACATGGCTGACGGTGGCCGATAATTCAGGCGCGCGTCAGATCACTTGCATCCTGCCGATTGGCGGAGACGCAGGTTTGGTTGCCGGGTTGGGCGACGTGATCACGGCCGCAGTGAAGGAAGCTACGCCCGACGGCCAGGTAAAGAAAGGCAAAGTGGTGAAAGCAGTGGTCGTACGCACCAGAAAAGAGCACCGGCGCCGCGACGGAACGTACATTCGTTTCGACGACAACGCCGCCGTGCTGATTAACGACGCCAACGAGCCGATTGGAACGCGCGTTTTCGGGCCCGTGGCGCGGGAGCTGCGAGAGAAGAAGTTCACCAAGATCATCTCGCTGGCTCCGGAAGTGTGGTAGCGATGAACCACGAAAAACCGAAGAAAGTGCACCTCGGCATTCGTCACGGCGACAACGTGAAAGTAATCGCCGGGCGGTCGAAGGGCAGGACGGGAAAAGTGCTTTCCGTGAATCCGCTGAAGCACACCGTCACGGTCGAGCACGCGAACATTATCAAGCGCCACACGCGCCCGAACCCTTCGAAAAACGTGAAAGGCGGCATTCTTGAAAAGGAAGGCCCCGTCCACGTTTCGAGCGTGATGCTGATCTGTCCCGGATGCGGCAAGCATGCGCGCGTGGGACACACCACGCTGCCGGACGGCACCAAGGTGCGCACGTGCCGGCGCTGCAATACGACTTTCGAGAATTAACGTCAAGGCGACTGAAAACAGATGATCACTAGGCTGCATGAAAGATATCGTAAAGAGGCCGTCCCGGCGCTGACCAAGCGTTTTGGGTACAAGAACACGATGGCTGTGCCGCGCGTCGCCAAGGTAACCCTGAACATCGGCCTGGGCGAAGCCAGCCAGAATGTGAAGCTGCTCGATACGGCGTCCCAGGAGCTCGGGCAGATTGCGGGACAGAAGCCCGTGATCACGCGCGCGAAGAAGTCGATCGCGAATTTCAAGATTCGCAAAGGCATGCCCATCGGCTGTATGGTCACGCTGCGCGGCGAGCGCATGTACGAATTCCTCGACCGCCTGGCCGCCATTGTTCTGCCGCGCGTGCGCGACTTCAAGGGCTTGCCGCCAAACTCGTTTGACGGCCGCGGCAACTACACCCTGGGCATCAAGGACCAGCTCGTGTTTCCGGAAATCGATTACACGCGTGTGGACAAAATCAAGGGCATGAACATCACGATTACGACGACGGCCCGCACGGACGAAGAAGGCCGCGAGCTGCTAAAGCTGCTCGGTGTGCCGTTTCGGACCCAGAGCGGGGCGTAAGGAGAATTATCGGGCATGGCTCGAGACAGTCAGTTTGCAAAAATGCGGCGCAAGCCGAAGTTCAAGATTCGCGTCCGGAATCGCTGTCGGATTTGCGGGCGCCCGCGCGGCTTCATACGCAAGTTCGAAATGTGCCGCATCTGTTTCCGCGGCCACGCGCTCTTGGGAGAGATTCCCGGCGTGGTAAAGGCTAGCTGGTAGCACGCGAAAAGTTTGGATTGTAGGGGCGGGTCTTAGACCCGCGGGTTTCAGGGTTTGTACTTGCAAACCCTGAGCTAAAAAGTGGAAGGAAGAAGGAATAGGAATGACTACCGATCCCATCGCTGATTTGCTCACGCGGATCCGGAACGCCACGCGCGCCAAGCACGCGCGCCTCGATCTGCCGTCTTCGAAGATGAAGATCGAGATCGCCCGCATCCTGAAGGACGAAGGCTATCTCGCGAATTTCAAAGTGGTCGAGGAAAAGGGCAAGAAGACGCTGCGTATCTTCCTGCGTTACACCTCCGACCGTCGCAGCGTGATCACCGACCTGAAGCGGATTTCGAAGCCGGGCTCGCGCCGCTATGTAGGCAAGGCCGATATCCGGCCGGTCGTCGGCGGTTTGGGAATTTCGATTCTTTCCACGCCGCGCGGATTGATGACCGGCAGCGCCGCCCGCAAAGAAGCGGTAGGCGGCGAGCTTTTGTGCGAAGTTTGGTAGCAGCGTTTGTAGATTTTGAAGCGGAGTTTGCCTTTGCAGGATTTGACCGCTTGAAATGAAGTGTGGGAGCCCCCGACTCGGGTTTCAGGGTTTGTACTTGCAAACCCTGAGCCTAGATTACTCGGGGGAGCACGGCCTTTAGGCCGTGCGAAAAAGAGGGCTCCTCCCAAGACCGGGGGGCTTTAGCCCCGGACAGTTCGGCCGAAACTTAGAGGTCTGAGAAAATGTCGCGAATTGGAAACAAAGTGATTCCCGTGCCGTCGGGCGTGAAGGTGCAGCTCAAGGACGGCTCGGTCGAAGTGCAGGGCCCCAAGGGCAAAATGAGCGTCGTCGTGCCGCGCGGGATTCAGTTCGAGCAGAAGGATGGCACTCTGGTCGCGAAGCGCGATTCTGACGACAAGCGGGCGCTCCATGGCCTTGCGCGCGCGCTCGTTGCGAACGCGGTTACTGGCGTCACGCAAGGATTCAAGAGGGACCTCGACATCGTGGGCGTCGGCTACCGTGCCGAAGTGAAGGGCAAGAACGTCGTGCTGGCGCTGGGCTATTCGCACCCCATCGAGTTCCCGATTCCGGAAGGAATCCAGATCACGGTCGAGAAGCAGACGCACATGACGGTCACCGGCGCGGACAAGAATCAGGTGGGCCAGATTGCCGCGAATCTCCGCAGGCTGCGTCCGCCCGATCCGTACAAGCAGAAAGGTATTCGCATCACCGGCGAGCGGCTCAAGAAGAAGGCTGGAAAGGCCGGCGCGAAAACAGCTGCATAGCGCGGCCGGAAGAAGAGGAGAGCGAACGTGGCAGTCTCAGTTCGAAAATTATCTCGCGAAATGCACCGCAGACGGGTTCACGTCCGCATGCGCAAGAAGTTGGCCGGCACGCCGGAGCGTCCGCGTCTCTGCGTCAACCGCTCGAGCAGGCACATGCGCGCGCAAGTGGTCGACGACGAAAAGGGATTGACCCTCGTTTCCGCCAGTTCGCTCGACAAGGACGTGCGCAGCCTCATCAAGGGCGGCGGCAATATCGCCGCTTCCAAGGTTGTAGGCAAGGTTATTGCGGAGCGCGCGCGCGCGAAGGGAATCGAAAACGTCGTGTTCGACCGCGGCGGCTATCAATATCACGGCCGCGTGCAAGCGCTGGCTGAAGCGGCCCGGGAGGCGGGCCTGAAGTTCTGAAAACTATGCCGAAACAAGAGCTCAAAGATACGCTTTCGATTCGCCGGCCGATTGACGCGAATCAAGCCAACTTGAAGGATCAGGTGGTTTCGATCAACCGCGTCACCAAGGTCGTCAAGGGCGGCAAGAACCTCAGTTTTTCGGCGCTGGTCGTCGTAGGCGACCAGGGCGGGCACGCCGGTTTCGGCATGGGCAAGGCGCGCGAAGTTCCCATGGCCATTCGCAAGGCCATCGAGCAGGCCAAGAAGAACATGGTCAAGCTCAACTTGAAGGGCACAACGATTCCGCACCAGGTGATCGGCTATTACGGATCAGGACACGTGCTGCTCAAGCCCGCCCCCGAGGGAACCGGCGTGATTGCCGGCGGTCCCGTGCGGGCGGTGATGGAGGTTGCGGGAATCCAGAACGTGCTCACGAAGTCGATTGGCACGTCCAACCCCCACAACGTGATCAAGGCTACGTTCGACGCCCTGTTGCATTTGAAGGACGCGGCGAAGGTAGCCGAAGGCCGCGGCAAGGGCGTCGCGGAAGAAACAGCGGTATCCTAAAATACTAGGGCCGTGGGAGCCCCCGACTTCAGTCGGGGGAGCAGGGTCTTCAGGCCCTGCGAAAGAGACGCAGAAAAAAGAACTTGGGGCTTTGGCCCCGGGCAGTCACGGAAAATATGACGACGACCAAGAAAAAGTCAGGCACGTTGAAGATCAAATGGATTCGCAGCTTCATCGGCTGCCCGCAGGACATGCGGCAAACAATCCGCGGCCTCGGGTTCCGACGTATGCAGCAGATAGTCGAGCGGCCGGATACGCCCTCGATTCGCGGAATGATCGCGAAGGTTCACCATCTGGTGGAAGTTCAGGACTAAACGATGGCTACGAAACCGACACTCTCGAATTTGAAGCCGCCGCGAGGTTCGCGCCACCGCAAAGTGCGCGTGGGCCGCGGCATGGGCTCGAAGATGGGCAAGACCGCGGGCGCTGGAAACAAGGGGCAGCAGTCTCGGCGGGGCTACTCGCGCCGGGCTGGGTTTGAAGGCGGGCAGATGCCTTTGCACCGGCGCCTGCCGAAGCGCGGGTTTTCCAGCCCGTTTCCGAAGGAGTTTGCGGTCGTCAACGTCGAAAGCCTCAACGTTTTCGACGCGGGCGAGACGGTTACCCCGGAGGCTTTGACCGGGCGCGGTATCGTTCGCGCCATCCGCAGCGGCATCAAAATCCTTGGCGACGGCGAGTTGAAAGTCGCGCTCACCGTGCAGGCGCACGCGTTCAGTAAATCGGCGCAGGAAAAAATTACGCGCGCCGGAGGAAAGGCCGAAGTTCTGCAATGAAGAAACTAGTCGAGGCGTTTCGCAACATCTTCAGCATGCCGGACCTGCGGAACAGAGTTCTGTTCACGCTGGCCTTGCTGGCGGTGTATCGCCTCGGCGCTTTCATTCCTACTCCGGGCATCAATACGGACTTGCTCGAGCAGCTCTTCAAGCAATATCAGGGCACGGCGCTCGGCATTTTCAACCTGTTCAGCGGCAACAATCTTCGCCGCCTGACGATTTTTGCCCTCGGCATCATGCCGTACATTACGGCATCCATCATCCTGCAGTTGCTTGTCGTGGTTTGGCCGTATCTCGACCGCCTGCAAAAGAAGGCGAGCTTGGCCGCCGCAAGATCACGCAGTACACGCGCTACTTGACGATCGTTCTCAGTGCTTTCCAGTCGTTCACGATCGCGCTCACCCTTGAAAAGCAAGGACTTATCGGACAGTCGCTCGTCTACCACCCCGGTCCGCGCTTCATCCTCATGACCATGCTGACCCTCACCACCGGTTCGGCGTTCATCATGTGGCTGGGCGAGCAAATCAGCGACCGCGGAATCGGAAATGGCATGTCCCTCATCATATTTGCAGGGATCGTCGTTGGCCTTCCGAACGCGGTCAAAGACCTATTGGACAAGGTCAACAATAAGCCGTGGGGGTCATTCACTCCCATTGTCCTGATCATGATTCTGGCCCTGATGGTGGCCGTTATTGCCTTCATTGTGTTTGTCGAGGGCGGACAGCGGCGTATCCCTGTTCAGTACGCCAAGCGCGTGATGGGCCGCCGCGTGATGGGTGGGCAGATGACCTATTTGCCCTTGCGCGTGAATTCCGGCGGCGTGATTCCGCCGATCTTTGCCAGCTCGCTGCTCACGTTCCCGCAAACGCTGGCTTTGATTGCGCAGAGTAAGTCGCACATCTTCAGCAGATTTGCCGACGCGATCAAGTGGGGCGAGCCGCTGTACACGTTGCTGTATGTCACGCTCATCATCTTCTTCGCGTTCTTTTACGTGGGAATCATTTTCAATCCCACTGAGCTGGCAGACAACATGCGCAAGTATGGCGGGTTCGTTCCCGGAATTCGGCCCGGACGAAATACGTCCGAGTATATCAACCGGATCCTCACCCGCTTGACGTTCGTTGGCGGAGTCTATTTGGCGATCGTCTGCTTGCTGCCCGAGTGGATGATTTCCGGAATCCACCTGCAGCACCTGCCGGGAGCGATCGGCAACTGGTTTGATGTGCACATGGCGCGCTTCGTCCTCGACGGGCTCGGCTTCTCGTTCTATTTCGGCGGAACGTCGCTGTTGATCGTCGTCGGCGTCGCGATGGACACCGTTCAGCAGCTCGAAGCGCAGCTCGTCATGCGCAATTACGATGGCTTTGTTCGAAAGGGCCGAGTGCGCGGTCGTCGCGGTTGATGCCGTTTAGGCGGCGGTGAGATGGCTCTGAACCGGGTTTTGATTTTTCTCGGGCCCCCGGGCGCGGGAAAAGGCACCCAGGCAAAGCGGATCGCTCAGCGCTATCACGTGCCGCACCTTTCCACGGGCGACATGCTGCGCGACGCCATCGCTCGCGATTCGAAGCTGGGCCGGCTCGCGAAGCCGGTCATGGAGCGCGGCGACCTGGTCCCCGACGACCTGGTGATGGCCATGGTCGAGGAAAGGCTCTCGGCGCCGGATTGCGCGGGTGGCTGCGTTTTCGATGGCTTTCCGCGAACGCTGCCGCAGGCGCAAGGGCTGAAAGAAGTCTTGGAGCGCCTGGGATTCGAAAAGCCGCTGGTGGTGGATTTCCACGTGGACGAGGAAACCCTCCTCCGGCGACTCGCGGGCCGCTGGACGTGCAGTGTGGGCGGCGAGATTTACAACGTTTACGACGCCCCGCCGAAGGTGGCGGGAATCTGCGACCGTGACGGCGGAAAGTTGGTCCAGCGCAGCGACGATCGGCCCGAGGTGGTCAAAGAGCGGTTCCGGGCCTACGAGCAGCAGACGAAGCCGCTCGCCGATTATTACCGGCGGCAGGGCGTGCTCGAAGTCGTGGTCGCGTCGGCAAGCATGGAGGAAGTGAGCCGCGCTCTGGCTGTAATTTTAGAGCGCGCCCAAGGGCGAGATGGTCATCTGTAAATCGCCGGCGGAACTCGAGAAGATGCACCGGGCAGGATTGATCGTCTGGGGAGCGCTTGAGAAGATGCGCTCGATGGTTCGGCCCGGCGTTTCTACCAAGGAACTCGACGAGTTTGCCGAGGCGTTCACCCGGGAACATCGGGCCCGCCCGGCATTCAAGGGTTACAGGGGATATCCTGGGTCGGTGTGCACCTCGATCAACCAGGAAGTGGTGCACGGGATTCCGTCGCCGAGCCGTCGCGTGAACGATGGCGACATCCTCTCGATGGATTTCGGCGTCGAGCTGAACGGCTACTTCGCCGATGCGGCGCTGACGGTTCCGGTGGGAAAGATCGTGCCCGAGCGGGAGAAGCTGTTGCGCGTGACGCGAGAATCGCTCGAGCAGGCGATCGACAAGGTTCGGCCCGGCAACCGGCTCGGGGATGTTTCGTCCGCCGTGCAGCAGTGGGTCGAAAAGAACGGCTACTCGGTGGTTCGCGAGTTCGTCGGGCACGGAATCGGCACGCAGATGCACGAGGAGCCGCAGCTACCGAATTACGGCGTCCCTGGTCAGGGCGCGCGGTTGCAGGAAGGCATGGTCCTGGCGATTGAGCCGATGGTGAATCGAGGCGGCCCCGCCGTGCGAGTCCTGGAAGACGATTGGACCGCGGTGACCGCCGACGGTAGCGATTCGGCGCATTTCGAGCATACGGTGGCTGTTACTTCGAATGGTCCGTGGATTTTGACGCGTCCGAAAGAAGCCACCGGGCCCGTCTGGTAGGCAGTCAGTAGGCGCAGTTTTCGAGTAGGGGCACGGCATGCCGTGCCCGGTGTGTAGGGTGGAAGCCCCCGATAAGTACGAGGGGCTTTAGTCCTGGGAATTTAAGGAGCGCATGGCAACGCGAAGGCCGGAACCAGACAAGAAGAAGCCGGGCGAAAGCGGCAAGGAAGACGCCATCGAAGTGATGGCCACTGTGATCGAGCCGCTGCCGAACGCGATGTTTCGCGTCGAGCTCGAAAATAAACACCAGGTCCTGGCCCACATTTCGGGAAAGATGCGCAAGAACTTCATTCGCATCCTTCCCGGCGATCGCGTCGCGGTGGAGCTTTCGCCGTACGATCTCACGCGCGGCCGGATCGTGTACCGCTACAAATAGCTGTTGCTGTAACTGGGCTGAGGTTTTTGTTTCGTAGGGGCACGGCACGCCGTGCCCGCAAGGAAGGAACGGCATAAATGAAGGTTCGGGCATCGGTAAAGAAAATTTGCATGAAGTGCAAGGTGGTTCATCGGCGCGGCGTGGTTCGCGTGATTTGCGTGAACCCGAAACACCGCCAGCGCCAGGGTTAAGCAAGAAAGGGAGACAAGCATGGCTCGTATCGCAGGTGTGGATCTTCCGCCGAACAAGCGGTTGTGGGTTGGCCTGACGGCCATTTATGGCATCGGACAAACGCGCGCCCGCTCGCTCGCCGAAAAGGCGAAAGTGGATCCCACCAAGAAGATCAAGGACCTTACCGAGGATGAGGTGACGCGCTTGCGCGCTGCCATCGAATCGGAGGGGGGCATCGAAGGCGATCTCCGCAAGGAAATGCAGATGAACATCCGGCGGCTGATCGAAATTCAGTGCTATCGCGGGCTGCGGCATCGCCGCAATCTGCCGGTGCGAGGCCAGCGAACGCACACCAACGCGCGCACCCGCAAGGGACCGCGCAAGGGCGCCGTGGCAGCGAAGAAGAAAACGATGGCCCGCAAGTAAATGTAGCTCAGGTCTCTGTAGCTCAGTCTTTAGACCTGAGGCTTTTGACTGAAAGGAACCGAACTTGGCAAAAGAACCTCAAGACGCAGCGGCAGCTCCGGGAGCGCCGGCGAAGACGTCGAAGCGCAAGAAGGAATTTCGCAAGAAGCGCGAGAAGCGCGTGGTGCCGCATGGCGTCGTCTGCATTCAGGCGACGTTCAACAACACAATCGTGACTCTCACGGATCCCGACGGCCGCGCCGTAAGCTGGGCGTCCGCCGGTTCGGTGGGGTTCAAGGGTTCGCGCAAGGGCACGCCCTACGCAGCGCAACAGGCGGCGATGAACGCCGCGGGAGTCGCGCGCGATCAATACGGGATGAAGTCCGTGGAGGTGCGCGTCAAGGGACCGGGCGCCGGCCGCGAATCGGCGGTTCGTGCGCTTGCATCGTCCGGGTTGCACATCAACGCGATAAAGGATGTCACTCCCGTGCCGCACAACGGCTGCCGTCCGCCGAAGCGCCGCCGCGTGTAGTTGGAAAAGATCTTCGTAGGGGCACGGCATGTCGCGGATCCGCCGTGGCGGGCCGTGCCCGCTTGGAAGTTGCAGCAAAGGAGAGCATCACTTGGCAAGACATCGTGAAGCGGTATGTCGGCTGTGCCGTCGGGAAGGGATGAAACTCTACCTGAAGGGCCTCCGGTGTTTTACGGAAAAATGCGCCATCGAAAAGCGCAACTTCGTGCCGGGCCAGCACGGCCAGGCGCGGCGCGCGAAGATGGTCGGTTACGGCGTCCAATTGCGCGAGAAACAAAAAGTAAAGCGCACGTACGGCCTCCTCGAGCGGCAGTTCAGGAACTATTTCGAGAAAGCCGTGCGGACAAAGGGGCCGACGGGGTCGAATCTGATGGTGATGCTCGAGCGCCGTCTCGACAACGTGGTCCATCGCATGGGTCTGGGCGGCTCGCGCGCCCAGGCGCGGCAGCTTGTGCTGCACGGGCATGTGCGCGTCAAGGGACAAAAAGTCAACATCCCCAGCTACCTGGTGCAAATCGGCGACGAAATTTCGCTGAAGGAAAAGATGCATCAGAACGCCATGATCCTGGAGGCGCGAAACCTCGCGCAGAGCCAGGGCGTTGCGCCGTGGCTGGACATTGACCGCGAAAACTTCAAGGCGCGCGTGGTCGCCATGCCGCGTCGCGAAGACGTGCAGACGCCGCCGATGAACGAGCAGCTCATCGTCGAGCTCTACTCGAAGTAGTTCGCGCGGTCTCCAATTTACGCAAGGAAGTTGTGGCTCGCCTGAGGGTGGGCCGGAAGGAAGGGCAACGATGTGGAAGGGCTTTCAGAAACCAAAGCGGCTTGCGGCAGAACCCGAGACGCTCACCGATAAGTTCGGGCGATTCTCCGCGCAACCTTTCGAGCGCGGCTGGGGAACCACCGTGGGGAACTCGCTCCGGCGCGCTCTCCTGAGCTCCATCGAAGGCGCGGCGATTACCGCCGTAAAAATTGAGGGCGTGTTGCACGAATTTTCGCCGATTCCCGGCGTCGTCGAAGACGCCACCGACATCATTCTCAATCTCAAGCAGGTCCCGCTGAAACTGAACACGGACCAGCCGAAGACCATCACTCTCACGGTCGACGTTCCAGGGCCGGTAACGTCCGCAAAGATCGAAGAAGACGCGGACATCGCCGTTCTCGACAAGAACGTGTACATCGCCACGGTCAGCGAAGGCGGGAAACTCGAACTTGAGCTGCGCGTGAAAAACGGGCGCGGCTATGTTGCGGCCGACCGCAACTTCGATGAGGATCTCCCCATCGGCTACATCCCGATCGATTCCATCCACTCGCCGGTGCGCAAAACGAACTACTCGGTCGAAGCTGCCCGCCTCGGGCAGATGACCGACTACGAAAAGCTCACTCTCGAGGTCTGGACGAACGCCGCGATCACTCCGCAGGATGCGATCGGTCTTGCCGCGAAGCTGATGAAGGACCACATGAGCATCTTCATCAACTTCGAAGAAACCCCCGACCTGCCTGAAGAAGTGATCGAGAATTACGCCGATCCGCGCCTCGAATACCTGGATCGTTCCGTGGAAGAGCTCGAGCTTTCCGTTCGCTCCTACAACTGTTTGAAGAATGCCAACATCCAGAACCTCCGCGAGCTTGTACAGAAGACTGAGTCCGAAATGCTCAAGACCAAAAATTTCGGCCGCAAGTCGCTGAACGAGATCAAGGACATTCTCCAGAAAATGGGCTTGAGCCTGGGCATGAAGTTCGACGAGCATGGCCGCATCATCTGGCCGCCGCTCCCCAGCCAGACCGCTCCTCCGCCCGCCGAAGGAGACGCGACCACTCTGTAATTGTCGCAACGGAAGGGCGGGGTTTTAGCCCCGCCGTTACCGATCAATTTTCCTCAGGGGTTTCAACCCCTGAAGCCAAGTCGTCCCGCAAGGGACGCACAATTGGAAGAACATGAGACACCTAATATCCGGCTCTAAACTAGGTCGCCAACCCGCGCATCGCCGCGCCACGTTGCGCAACCTCGTCACCAACCTCATCGAGAAGGAACGCATCCACACCACGCTGCTTCGCGCCAAGGCGACGCGTCCGCTGGCGGAGCGCATGATCACGCTCGGCAAGCGCGATTCGCTTCATGCGCGGCGCCAGGCGGCGGCGTTCCTGATGACCCCAGGCGCCACGAAGAAACTCTTCAGCGACCTCGCTCCGCGATTCGCCGATCGTCCCGGCGGCTACACGCGAATCATTCGCACCGGCTGGCGAATCGGCGACGGCGCCGAGCTTGCCATCATCGAGTTCCTCGGTTCCGAGCTGAAGAAAAAAGAAAAGAAGCCGAAGAAGCACGCCGAGGAACCAGTTCCCGAACAAGAGAAGGAAGCCGTAGCAGCCGCAAAGTAAGGTTTTTGTAGCGCCGGCATCTTGCCGGCGGTGTCAGCATTATCGAGCTGTTGGGGCGGGTCTCAGACCCGCCCGCGCATTTTTCTCCGCCGCTGAATCCTCCGAGAAGCCATATCTGTGGCAGCCCCCCTCGGGTTTCAGGGTTTGTCCCGACGCTTCGGGATGCAAACCCGAGTTTGAGCCAGCGCGGTTTTGTGTCAGCCCCGGACTCGAGTTCGGGCTTGTCGTGCGCTTTTTGCTTCATCAGTGTTTATCTGTGTTCATCTGTGGTTCCAAGGTCTCACGCCCCTTATCGCTCAGCCCTAGCTCTCACACAGACTCTTTAGCCCCGGGAAGTCTCCCGTTCCCGCCGCTCCTCCCGAACGTGCCCCCACAGTGTCACCAGCGCCGCGATTGCCTGCGCGGCGATTCCGCCCGACGTATCGATCATCACGTCCCCCATGGCCGCGGTGCGCCCGGGCACGAACGACTGATGAAACTCGTCGAGCGACGCGTAGCACGCTACGACCGCAATCGCCATCAAGGCCCACGCCAGCCGCGTGCCGCGATTTTCGCCGCGGATTCCCCGCAACAGCAGAAGGCTCAGGATGAAATATTCCGTGAAGTGCGCGCTCTTCCGGATGTAATGGTGGACCAGGAGAAGCGTATCCATTGACGCGTTCGGAAGCATCCAGTGCAGGACGGGGATGATGATGCGGCTGGTGTGTTCCGACGTGAACGCGCCCGTCGAAAACATCGAGATCGCGACGGCCCACACCAGCGCCGGCCACCATCTCCTCAGCCACTCCTTGCGCGAAGTCATTTCAATGGTTTTCTCTGTACTCTCCAGGTTTTCTCTGTGTTTTCTGCGGTGAGCTTTTGACTTATTCCAGCCGGTAGTTCGGCGCCTCGCGCGTGATGATCACGTCGTGAACGTGGCTTTCGCGCAGCCCTGCCGACGAAATGCGAATGAACTTGCTGCGTTCCTGCAGCTCGGTCAGGTTCTCGACGCCCACATATCCCATGCCGCTGCGCAGCCCGCCCACCAGCTGATCCACCAGCCCCGCGAGCGGCCCTTTGTAAGGTACTTGGCCTTCGATCCCCTCCGGCACCGACTTGCCGCGCGCCGCGCCCTCTTGTGCGTAGCGGTCAGCCGAGCCCGCTTCCATCGCGCCGATCGAGCCCATGCCGCGATAACTCTTGAACGTCCGCCCCTGATACAAGATCGTTTCGCCCGGCGATTCTTCGGTGCCCGCAAACAGCCCGCCGATCATGACGCAGGAAGCGCCGGCAGCCAGCGCTTTCGTGATGTCGCCCGAAAATTTTATTCCGCCGTCGGCGATCAACGGCACGCCGCTGCCTTTTGCGGCGCGCGCGCATTCCAAAATCGCCGTGATCTGCGGCACGCCCGCGCCGGTAACCACGCGCGTCGTGCAGATTGAGCCCGGGCCGATGCCCACTTTGAGGCCGTCGATTCCGAGCGAAATCAGGTCGCGCGCGCCTTCGGCCGTGGCGACGTTTCCGGCCAGGAGCTGAAGTTCCGGCAGCTTCTGCTTCACTTCGCGGATTGCTTCCATCACGCGCGTGGTGTGGCCGTGCGCGGTATCGATCGCCAGGACGTCCACTTTTTCGTGCGCCAGCTCCTGCGCGCGCTCCAGAAAATCGCCGGTGGCGCCGATGGCCGCGCCCACGCGCAAGCGGCCCTGCTCGTCCTTGGCCGCGTTGGGAAACTCGATTTTCTTCTGGATGTCCTTCACGGTGATCAGGCCCTTGAGGTTGAAATCCTTGTCCACCACCAGAAGTTTTTCGATGCGATGCTGCTGCAAAATCCGTTCGGCCTCGTCGAGCGTCGTGCCGACGGGCACGGTGACGAGATTGTCTTTCGTCATGATGGCGCTGACGGGCTGGTCCAGGTTGCGCTCGAACCGCAGGTCGCGGTTCGTCAGGATTCCCACCAGGCGCTGCCCCCGCGTTACCGGCAAGCCCGAAACTTTGTACTTGTTCATGATGTCGAGGGCCTGGCGCACCGACAGTTCCGGCGCAATGGTCACCGGATCGACGATCATCCCGCTTTCCGACCGCTTCACGCGGTCCACTTCTTCCGCCTGTCGGTCCACCGACATGTTGCGGTGAATGAACCCGATGCCGCCCTGGCGCGCGATTGCGATGGCCAGGCGCGCGTCCGTCACCGTGTCCATTGCGGCCGCGACGATCGGAATGTTCAGCGAGATTCTGCGCGAGAGACAGGTGCGCGTGTCCGTCTGCGTGGGAAGTATCGTAGACTTGCCCGGCAGCAGCAGCACGTCGTCAAACGTCAGCGCCTCGGGTATCGGTCCCTCAATCATCATTTCTCCTGTTTCTTGCCCTCAAAACATCAACGCCCAGCAACCTTCGCTGGGCGGCAGCACGAATCCCTTTATGGCAACAAACCCTCATGTTCAATCCTGCGATTTTAGAGACAACGCCGCGCGAAATCAAGGCGCGCACCGCGGCGACGATGTGCGTAAACCCTCGCCGCAACCACTACTGTAACGGGAGATTCTCGTCCAGCTTGACCTTCATCGAATATGCGGAATTGCGGGCACGGGCAAATCTTCTTCGGCCGAAGCGGCCGCAAACGCAATCGCCGCCTGCACGTCGTTGCGTTTCAGGCTGGGGAAGTCGGCAAGGATATCTTCCACTGAATTGCCTGCGGCCAGGCTGGCGAGCACGGTTCGCAAAGTCACCCGCGTACCTTTGAACACAGGTTCTCCGCCGCAGATCTTCGGGTCTCGAACGATCCGGTTTCCAATCTTTCCTGAGTTTCCGCCCCCGTTAGCCATAAGGCTTCCTCGCGTCGAAGGTAAAATAGCAGCTCCTACTCATCATATCACCAGACCTCCGTCCGTAGCCTCCAGGTGACGCCAGTGAACGCCTCACAGCAGACAAGCGACCGCAACTGCCGGACATTTCATCGACAAGCACGCCTGACCCTTCGCTGTACCCTTTGCTGTACCAATCCTGTTACTATTTTCATTTGACAATAATCTATGGCCAGCTAACATCGTCCTCGTTTCGCCCGCTTTAGACTCCCCAGTTGGGGCGACTTCTGAGGAGAATCCATGAACATACCGAAGAAAGTGCATTTGAATTGGCGCGTTTTGTGTGGCGCGGTCATTCTCACCCTCGCGCATGCGTGCGGTGCGTTTGCCCAGACGACCACCAATCCGCCCGCACCCGTCCCGCCCGTTGCGAACCCTTGTCCTCGGTTCGCCGCGGGTAGTGTCGTAACGCAACCAGCGGCGCTGTTCAGTGAGAACGGCGCGCTGTCAGTCCAATTCTCGTATCAAACCACCACCGACGCGGCCACCAGAACTCTGTTTTGTTTCATGACCCCAAGCGGCCTCGAAAACCCGACCTTGCATGTGAGGCCGGGCGATCACCTGATCATCACCGTAACGAACAACACGACGTCGCAGCCGTTCAACATGATGATCGATCCGCCGAACTGCGGACCCGGCGGTACAACCATGACGCTATCGTCGCTGAACATCCACTACCATGGCACCAATACTTCACCAACCTGCGGCCAGGACGAAGTGATCAAGACCCTGATTAACTATGGTCAAACGTTCCAGTACAACGTCGCGTTTCCCACCAACGAGCCGCCGGGGCTTTACTGGTATCACCCGCACGTGCACGGAATCGCCGAACACGCGCTGCTCGGCGGCGCGTCGGGAGCGATCGTAGTGGATGGAATCGAAGACGTACAGCCGGCGGTGTCGGACCTGCGTCAGAGAATTTTCGTCCTACGCGACCAGGCTACCGTCCAGAGCTTGCAGAATCCCCCCGTCACGGAAGGAGCCGGCGGTGATCCCAACGGCGTTCCGTTCCAGGACCTCACGGTGAACAACATCACCACCAACACCACCACCGATACCACCCAAAACCCTCCCACCACCAGCTATACCCCCGCGATCGTCAACATGGAAGCTGGCGAGAAGGAGTTTTGGCGCGTTTCCAACTCAACTGCTGACACCATCCTCGACCTGCAAGTGCAATTCGACGGCGTGCCGCAAACCATCCAGTTAGTGGCGATCGATGGTGTGTCGGTGAACTCCCAGGATGGCGTTCAGCCCGGAGGCATGATTCCGGTCACTCACTTCCGGCTGCCGCCGGCGTCCCGTATGGAATTCATCGTGAATGCGCCCGCTTCCAGCGTGAAATTGGCGCAGTTGGTCACGTTGAATATCCTTTCAGGAGCGAATGGTGACGATGCGCCGAATCGGCCCATTTTCAACATTCAGCTTGCCGGCGAAGAAGAAGTGCAAACGCAAACAGCCGCGGAACATCGCGTCGGCCGCTTCACCGCTTTGAATCCCAACCAGAAACGTTTCGCAGGCTTGGCCACCGCGCCCATTGCTGTGAAGCGCGTGGTGTTCTTCAACGAGATCCAACCGACGCAGTTCTTCATGGACGTGCAGGGGCAGCCTGAAAAGCAGTTTGATCCGAATGCTCCTCCTGCGATCACGGCCACCCAGGGAACCGTCGAGGAGTGGACTGTGGAGAATCACACGCTTGAGAACCACGAATTTCACTTCCATCAGGTCCACTTCCTGGTGGAATCCCAGAACAACTTTAAGATCAATAATGATCAGCCGCCGCCACCCGTCAAAGGCCAATACCTGGACATGATCGAAGTTCCCAACTGGGATGGCAACACCGCCCACCCATTTCCCAGTGTCACGCTCCGCATCGACTTCCGCGGGAGTGACATTGGCGTTTTCGTTTTTCACTGCCACATACTCGGCCACGAGGACCTGGGCATGATGAACATTATTAAAGTCCAGGCAGCTCCCGGTTCCACCAGTGCGGGCAGTGCAATCAAACCGGCGCCAACGGTTGCTCCGCTTCCTCCTGCAGGTAAGGGAATGGAGAAGCCGAACTAAGGCGTGCTCGTCCCGGAGCCACCTTGGGACGATAGCATCACTGAATCGCGTGGAAGATCGGCTCCAGAGCTTTCTGGAGCCGATTCTTTTTTTGGCCTTACGCCGCCCCGCCGCGCAGCAGCACCCTACCAATTCGGCGCATCCCGATGGAATCTCATTCGAATAGGGCGGCGCTTCTCCGGCTGCATCACGTAACCGTGCTCTGGGCATTCCAACCGTTGTGGGAACTTCACCGCACCCGGAACCGGTTTCAAAACAAGTTCGACTCCACATTTAGGACAGTGCAACACGGTCCTCCAGACGGCAACGCGGTTGGTGATTCGGCGCGCCCCGCGCGCCTTCAATCTGCCTCATGTAGCGCCGCTCGTTGACCCAGCCTTCAACTATATTATTGCCCGAATTGGGACATCACCATACGAGCGGGCGAGAACCAGTCGGCCATTGACGGTCCCAGAGCTTACGAGGCGCTCACAGCCTGTCCCACCCAGTTGCGCCGCCGCGTCGCTTCAGTAGAGCTTGACCAACATTCCCGGCTGGACTCCTTTGTATCTACATTGTTGACACCGCTCCCGTTCCTTGGCATCCTATAGATGCGAGGAGCCAGCAGCGATGAGAACTGCCGTCAAGAAGTGGGGAAACAGCGCCTCTGTGCGAATTCCCGCTGCCGTTTTGCAAGCGGCACATCTGGACCTCGATGATTCTGTCGACGTCCGCGAAGAAGCCGGCCGCATTGTGATTGAGCCGTTACATCGGCGCGAATATGACTTAGGCGAACTACTCAAAGGCGTCTCTCGACGGAATCGGCATCAGCAAATAGACTTCGGCCGTCCTGTTGGCAAAGAGGTCTGGTAATGGCTCGGCGCTACGTCCCTGAAGCCGGCGACATTGTCTGGATCAGTTTCAATCCCCAAACCGGACGCGAGCGGGCCGGACACTGGCCCGCCGTGGTGCTAAGCCCAACCGCCTACAATGGGAAGACCAGCCTGATGCTGTGCTGCCCCATGACCACGCGAATTAAGGGATACCCCTTCGAGGTGATGATTGCGGGTCCCACCCCAAGCGTGGCTCTCGCCGACCAGGTGAAGAGCCTCGACTGGCGCGAGAGCGCTAAGAAGAAAGGTTCGGCTTCTCCGGCCGAACTCGCAGAGATTCGCGCGAAACTGCGCGCCCTACTCGGTTAGATTACCTCGATCACTCTCCCCTGAGAGACCTGAATCCATCCAGACCCAGGTGTTATCAGTACTCCTAGAACCATGTAATAATTTACCATTGACTAAACTGAAGAAATGTGCTACCATGGCCCGTTTTTGTTGCTAGCCCGATTCAGGGTAGGAGGTGGGAGGCACCAAACGTGCCAACCAACGCAAGAAAAGGACAAAAATGACAACCAACACCGTTTTTCAACTTGAAGGGCAGGCAAATGCCGACCTCCAAGGGGCGGGAAATGACGAACATCCGCCAGAACCGCCCCCGGCCGAGTCTCCGGCCCCGCCTGCAACGCCCGGCTCCGGGAGCGTCAGTGGCGTCACTCGCCTTAACCCCAACATTCACCGCGAGATCGACCTCGCCCACCACAAGCTCCGCTGCAGCATCTGCAATCATCCTGAGCGCGAAGCCATCGAGGAAGCCTTCCTCCACTGGCGTCGCTCCTGGGATCTGCTTCGCGAGTTCAAGATTGCCAGCCGCTCATCGCTCTACCGGCATGCTCACGCCCTGGGCCTCCTTGAGCAAAGGGCCCGCAACTTGCGCTTCGCTCTGGGCTTGATTATCGAAGAAGTCGAAACCGTTCGTCCTTCGGCCGACGCCGTCATTCACGCCATTCGAGCCTACAGTTGCCTCGATGATTCAGGCCATTGGACCGAGCCCCCGAAGCACCTCATCGTCTCTCGCGGTGACCTTCAAGCGTCCCTCGAAGAACCGGACGACACGAACCAACCAGCGCAAAACTAAAATGACCCTGACAAACAACGTCAATCGGTACAATCTGCAAACGGAAACGTCCGTAACTCACACAAACGAAAGGACGGCCCCTCCGTTCAATCGGTACACTTTTGACCCCCACTCGGCAAACGCGTCGCTATCCCAGCGATCCTTGTTCGATTGCGGACACTTGCCGGTGAAACCGGACAGGCGATTCGATTTGCACTCCGGTGACACCAACCAAGTGCCGCTTTATCATCATGTTGTAGGCATGGTGTTTTGGCTCTCGAAGTGTACGTCTTCCCATATAGCTGCAGCATCACCGGGAGGCCCAGCATGACTAGCCTGTTGCAGGACCTGCGATTTGCGCTACGCCAAATGAGGCATTCGCCCGGGTTTGCGCTTACTGCGGTGGTTATCCTGGGGCTCGGGATCGCCGCCAACGTCATCGTCTTCGGTGTCGTGCAGGGACTGGTTCTGCGACCCCTGGATGTTCCTCATGCGGAGCAGGTGAAGACGCTTCAGCCCAAAGAGGGCGGCCCCTTTCTTTCGTTTCCTGAAGTGCGCGATGTGCGCGATCAGAATACGGTGTTTTCTGCCGTGGCCGCTCTTGAGATACAGGCCTTTGGATTGGAAGCCAATGGCGCCACACGGCCTGTGTGGGGATGCGAAGTGAGCGGGCAGTACTTCGAGGTGGTCGGCATCAAGCCGTTCCTCGGGCGGCTGCTGGAGCGCGCCGATGACGATCATCCCGGAGCCTCCGATGCGGCAGTGCTTTCCTGGGCAGCCTGGAAGAGTGATTTTGGCTCGGACCCCCACGTCGTGGGAACGAGAATCCGCCTTGACAAGCATTCGTACACGATCGTTGGGGTCGCGCCTGAAGGCTTCAACGGGACCGAGAAATTTGCACAGCTTGACGTTTACGTGCCTATGGCGAATGAAGCGTCGCTCGACGGGGACAATTGGCTCGACACGCGTACCTATAGGAACATCTTTGCGGTAGTTCGCATCAAGGACGGGGTCACCATGCCCCAGGTGCAGGCTGAATTGAATGCGATTACCGCCCGCATTGCTCAGCAGTATCCAAAGGACGATGAGGGGTTAGCATTGAAGCTGGCTCGGCCGGGTCTGGCGGGGGACTTTATCGGCGGGCCGGTGCGCGGTTTTCTGGCTGGGATAATGGGGCTGGCCGGGCTCGTGCTGCTCGCCGCCTGCGCCAACCTTGGCAGCCTGTTCGCAGCGCACACGGCAGATCGCGCGCGCGAAATTGCCATCCGCATGGCCGTTGGAGCGAGCCGGTGGCGCATCGTTCGGCACGTGCTTGTCGAGGCTTTTGTGATTTCCATCTTCGGAGGGGCGTTCGCCTGCTACCTGGCATGGATGGCCCTTGCCGGCCTGGCTAGCTGGCATCCACCCACGCTATATCCTTTCAAGTTCCACGTCCTGCCGCAGCCATCGTTGATCCTGATAGCGTTCGTCATCTCGGTGCTCGCCGGCGTTCTTTTCGGAGTGATGCCACTCCGGCAGATATTCAAAACCGATCCAAATGACGCGATTAAGAGCGGCGCAAGCCAAACCTCCGCGGGACGCCGCTGGGCGCTTCGCGACGTCCTGCTGGCGGCGCAGATCGCGCTCTGCTGCGTCACCGTCACTGCTGCGTTCGTCTCGCTGCGCGGGCTGGGCAGAGCGCTCAGCATGGACCTGGGTTTCAATCCGAAGAATGCTGTGCGTACCCAAATCGATCTGAGCGAGGCCGGCTATACCAGCGCCACCGCCGATGATCATTTCCAGCGCCAGCTACTCGAAAAGGTCTCGCACCTTCCCGGAGTGGAGGCGGCAGGCTACGCTACGAACACGCCTCTGGACTTCGACGCATCCATGACCGGCGTCTTCTCTCAACAGACTTCCGATTTCAGGCCCTCCAACAAAGCATTTGATACTTATTTCTACTACGTCTCGCCTGGATATTTGGCTGCCTCGGGAACGCCACTGCTCGCGGGACGCGATGTAAGTTTCACCGACACCGAAAAGACGCCTGCTGTTGCCATTGTGAATCAGGAGTTCGCACGGCGGCTCTTCCACTCCGAAAACGCCGTAGGACGCTATTTCAAAAACCACGACGGTGTGTCGATCCAGATCGTTGGCCTGATGGCCGACGGAAAGCACTTTACCCTGAGTGAAGATCCGCACGCCGCAGCCTTCTTTCCGATCTCGGAGAAAGCGGATACAAGGACGGTGCTGATCGTTCGGACCCGGCGAGACACGGGCGACATGGTAGCCACCATTCGCAACGTGGTGCGCGATCTCGACAGCGGCGTTCCTATTCTGGAATCGGGCACGTGGACCAGCCAGCTTGCGCTGAGCCTTTTTCCGTCCCAGGTGGCCACAGTCGCCCTCGGCCTCTTTGGCGCTTTTGGATTGCTGCTCTCGATTACTGGCACGTTCGGCCTCGCATCGTATACGGTGAGCAAGCGGCTGCGCGAGCTGAGTATTCGTGTCGCACTCGGCGCGCAGGCGAAACAGATTCTCTCCACCGCGCTGGGACGGATGCTGATCCTGCTCGCGAGCGGGTCAGCGGTTGGGATGCTGCTCGGCATCGCGGCGAGCCGAGTGCTTTCGGCGATCGTCTACCACGCGTCGGCGCAGGACCCGTTCGTACTTGCGGCTGTCGTATTCACAGTACTGGTTACGGGAGCACTTTCGGTGGCCGGTCCCGTGAGGCGGGTGCTCCACGTCGATCCCGCAAACCTGCTCCGCGAACAATGATTCCTCGAGCTAGAACCATCGGCCGCGACTTGGTGACGCGAGGCGCGAGTTGCGGGAACCGTGGCGAATGCCTACGATGGATGCGTGCTGAAAGACGGCTTCGATCCGCAAAACAACACGAAGGACGACTTTGTCCCACCACGGTTGCTGCGCAATCCCCACTTGATGACCATTGCGGCAAGTTTTTGGCGGCGGCGATTTCCGCGACTGCCGGCTGGTGTAGCGCGGCTGTTCGAAGTGGAGCCCGGATCGCGCGTGCGCGGGGCGTGTCACTGGCAGCGGGAGCCGCGGGAGCATCCGACGCTGGTTCTGCTGCATGGCCTGGAAGGTTCGATCGAATCGGGCTACATGCTGGGCACCGCCGAGAAGGCGTATGTAGCTGGTTTCAACTTGGTGCGGCTGAACCAGCGGAATTGCGGTGGCACGGAAGAGCTGACGCCGACGCTCTATCATTCGGGCCTGAGCGGCGATATTCGCGCCGTGCTCCTCGAACTGATCGGCACCGACGGTCTGCCAGAGCTTTTTCCGTGTGGCTTTTCGATGAGCGGAAACCTGGTGCTGAAGATGGCGGGAGAATTCGGCGATGCCGCGCCGCCGGAAATTCGCGGATTCGCGGCGGTGGCGCCGGCCTTCGACCTGGCGGCGTGCGCTGACGCGCTGTGCGCGCCGCAAAATTTCGTTTACCAGCGCCACTTCGTGACCGGGCTGAAGCGGCGCATGCGGCTCAAGGCGCGGCTGTTTCCGGATCGCTATCCAATTGACGGCATGCGCGGCATCCACAGCGTGCGCCAGTTCGACGACGTGATTACAGCGCGATTCTGTGGTTTTGCGAGCGCGGAGGATTACTACGCCCGGTCGAGCGCGTTGCGATTGGTGGGGGCAATCCGAAGACCGACTCTGATTTTGACCGCGAAGGACGATCCGTTCGTGCCGTTTGCGTCGTTCGGAAGCGCGTCGCTCGGCGCGAATCCGAATATTACTTTTGTGGCGACGGAGTACGGCGGGCACTGCGCGTTTATCTCGCGAGAGCAGGGGGAGGGGCGATTCTGGGCGGAACGGCGGATCGTGGAGTATTGCCAGCGAAATTCAAAGGTTTGCCACAGAGCTACCATGGCGGCCAGGATCACAGAGACACAGAGAAAAACCGAAGATGGAGAACAAAGAGGGCGGGTTTGAAACCCGCCCCTACGAATCGAGGTGGCAACACGGGCGCAGCCAGCAGCGCCCTTACAAACCCGGATGCGACGCAGGCCGCAACTAGGCGATGGGGCTTTCGAGCGACGGGGCGAAGCCGGGCGTCAGCAGCTTTGCTTCGCCGGATTCGCTGACGACCATGTCGTCCTCGCAGCGGAGGCCGTAGTCGCCGGGGACGTAGATGCCCGGTTCGTTCGAAAAGGTCATGCGTGGCTTGAGAATGGTGCGGTTTCCGCGGACGAGGTAGGGCGATTCGTGGCCGTCGAGGCCGATTCCGTGGCCGAGGCGGTGCGTGAAATATTTGTAGCCGGGGCCGAATCCTGCGTCGACGATTACTTTGCGCGCGGCGTCGTCGACGGAGCCGCATTCGCGGCCGGCAACCGCGGCGGCGAGCGCTGCGTCCTGCGCCTTGCGGACGATTTCAAAGGCGCTCTGGAGTTTATCGGACGGCTTGCCGAAGACGCCGGTGCGCGTGACGTCGGACTGGTAGCCTTCGACGGTGGTGCCGTCGTCGATCAGCACGCCGTCTCCTTCGTGCAGTTCGCGGTCGTCGTGCGTGCCGTGGGGAAACGCGGCGGCGGGCCCGAAAAGGACGAACGCCTCGCCGATGAGTCCCATGCGGCGGTAACCGCGCGCGACCATTTCGGAAACTTCGCTCTGCTTCATGCCCTCACGGAGAGAAGCGAATGTGGCTTTGTAAACGTCGAAAGTGGCCTGGCACGCAAGGCGCATCAACTCGATTTCGTGCTCGGTCTTGGGATTGCGGCAGCCGACGGTGATGGGATCGGCGCTCGCGTACTCGAAGCCAGGCTCGACTTTGCGCAGACCGTTGGAGAAAACGAACTTGGTGGTTTCCTCGACGCCGATGCGGCCGGTGCGGATGCCGCGTTCGCCGAGCCATTTCGCGGCGACTTCGTAGGGACTATCGTCTTCCTGCCAGATGCGGATTTCGATCGGCCACCGTACTTGTTCTCGAAGGCGCGCTTCCTCAAATCCGGGGCAGATCATCAGCGGGTCGCCCGAGCGCGCGATGAGCAGAGCGACGATGCGTTCGCTCGAGCCCCAGCGGATTCCCGTGTAGTAGCGGAGGGTGGTTCCCGGCGTGATGTAGACGGCGTCGAATTTCGGGGACGCGTCGTTCATCAATTCCTGCGCGTGCGCGATGCGGGCCTGAAATTCGTCGACGCGGATGGGTTTGACGCGATCGCCGAGCGGCTTGAGCGCGTCGAACGCCGGCGGAAGAGGAGGCGGCGGACCTTGGGCTTCGCCGCGCTGTTCGAGTTCGGGCCGCGCGAAGAGCGCCGTCGCGGCGAGGCCGCTGCCTGCGAGCGAAGCAGCCTTGAAGAGATCTCGGCGAGAGAGTTTCATTGTGCGCTCCTAGGGATGGCGGGTCTGAGACACGCCCCTACGAAAGTGACCTTTCGAGGAGGAGTTTCAGGTTGCTAGCCGCTAATGGAAATGCGAGATCAGGACCGCGTCCTGGATTACGCTGCCGCGAGAATACACGATTTGCTTCCCGTCGGGCGAGACGGAATAGGACCAGGTGTGGTCGGAGCCGAGCGACATGACTTGCCTGGCGGGCATGGGAGTTTGTCCAGAAGCGGCGATCGGCTGCGCCCAGAGACTGGTGGATTCGTCGTTGCTGACCAGGCAGAGGACCGCGCGGCCGTCCTTGGTCCAGGCGAGCTTTTCACCACCGTCGCCGCCGAGAACGACGTCCTTCGGAAAAGGATAAAGAGAGCGAATCTCGCCGGTATCGACGGCGACGATCGCGAGTTTCTGAGACTGACTGGGATCGGGGGCGTAGGACATGGCAAGCGAAGTCCCGTCGGGCGAGAAGACAGGATTCGCAAGGCCGACGACCCTGCTGGCTTGCGCGGGCGTGCCACCGTCGGTGCTGACTTTCATCAGCGGCCACTCTTCTTTCGAACCGTCCATGAAGTAGACGGTTTTTCCGTCGGGCGAACATGCGGGCATCTCGTCTCGCGGGCCGGAGGTGAGTTGCTTCAGGTTGCCACCGTCGAGATCGGAGCGCCAGATGGAGACGCCGTCCGCGCGACCGAGGTTGAAGATCATGTGCTGGCTGTCGCCGCAGGCCGACGCCCAAAGCCCGGAGCCGGCACCACTCGATTCGACGTCGTGCATTTTGGTGCCGTCGGTAGAGACGCTGGCTAGCCGAAGGGCGCCGGAGGTGTAGTAGCCGTAGATGATCTTGTCGGGCGCGGCCCAGTTGACGCCGGTCAACCCGTCGGCGCGGCCGAAGCCGGTGGTTATCTGCCGCGGCGGCGAAAAGGATGCAGAGCTGCCGAGATTGGCCACCCAGAGGCTGCCCGCGAATGAGAGCTGAATCGCGGCAAGAGCGGAGCCGTCTGCCGTGATGCTGGCGCCGTCGTAATAGTTGAGATCGTTGGTGACGCGGCGGGCTTCGCCGTCAGGATATGTCAATTGCCAGATCTGAGAATTAATGGCTCCGCTTTCACCTTTCGCCGCAAAGAAAACCGCGGAGCCGTCGGGGAGCCACGCGATCTGGAGCGGGTCGTCCCAGTCGTGCGTGCCGAGACGCGTTTCGGTGCCGGAGTCCACGGCGACCGTTTCGATCTGATACTTGGTGAAGATCCCGTGGGGCGACTTGGCGACGGCGATTCGCTGTCCATCGGAAGACCAAGCAGGACCATCGTAATTGAAGAACCCTGGATCTCCGATCGAAGCCAGGACGCGTTCATCGGGCCCGTCCAACGTGCCGATGATGAGCTGAGAGGCTCTCAGTTTCGTGGCATAACGGACGAAAACGAAGCGCTTTCCGTCTGGAGCGAAGCTGATGGGGCTGTCCACGTCGGGGTGGACGACGCGCGGTGAGCCGCCAAGCGAAGGAACCTGGAAGAGAGTGTTGACGCCCGGCACAGGATCGCGCTTGGCGTAATACAAATAATTGCCGTCGGCTGCGAAGACAAGTCCCCGAATTTCGCCAGGAGACCCCTGCAAGACCTGAGCGGTGCTGCCGGTGGCCAACTGGCGAACCCAGATGCCGTGGCCGCCGTGGTCGTCTTGCACGTAGGCCATCCACTTGCCGTCAGCAGAGACAGTGGTGGAATGGATGTTGCCGGTGGTGGTGACGGGCAGAATTGTCATTTGGGCGAAGGATGATTCTCCGTGGCGGGTGGTGTTGCGTTCGTGCAGAACGAGCGCCACAACCGCGGCGATCACAAAAACCGCGCCCGCAATTGTGATCCAGGATTTCGCAATTCCTTTTCCGGGCGTTCGACGATTGTTTGCATCCGCTGCGTACTGCGCGGCGACCTTAACTCGCTCGAGGACGTTTACGGCAGGGTTGCCCTCAACAGCGAAGGGGGCAGACATGGCGGACGCCGGAGTGGTAGCGCCGCTCGACGGTGGCGACGAAGCGGCGGACTTCGGCGCGCTGCCTGGCGCGCTGGGCCACGAACTGCTTGAACTGGATCGAGATGAATCGATGTCGCGCTTCAGACGCTTCAAGTCCGCGCGTAGTTCGGCGGAGGTCTGGTATCGCATCTCGCGGTCCTTCTCGATAGCCTTGCCAATGATTTCTTCGAGCTTCGGCGGAACATTGGGATTCAGAATCGATGGGGCGACCGGATTGCGATTCAGGATGGCGTCAAAGATGACGGCGGACGTGTTTCCGCTGAACGCGGACTGGCCTGTCGCCATTTCGTAGAGCACGGTGCCCAGACTGAAGAGGTCGGTGCGCGCGTCGAGGTCTTCGCCACGCGCTTGTTCGGGCGACATGTAGCCGACGGTTCCCAGAGCGGAGCCGGGGCTCGTCAGCATGAGATTGTCGGTCGTCGGCTGCGTGGTGGTGTTGCCGACGCCGATCGTTTCGGCAATTCGCTTCGGGGCGGACTGCTTGGCCAAGCCAAAGTCGAGGATTTTGGCCTGGCCGCGCGCGGTGATGAAAATGTTGGCGGGCTTGATGTCGCGATGGACGATGCCGCGCGAGTGGGCGGCTTCCAGAGCGTCGGCGATTTGCACCGCGAATTCGAGCAGGGAATCGTTCGGCATCGCGCGGCCGGCGATCCGTTCGCGAAGCGTCTGACCTTCAAGGAGCTCCATGACCAGGAAAGGGCGGCCGCCATGCGGTCCCCCGGCCTGGACGGGGACTTCGCCGACGTCGTAGATGGTGCAAATGCCGGGGTGATTCAGGGACGAGGCGGCGCGGGCTTCACGCTGGAATCGCTCAAGGGAAGAAGAATCGCGGACGAGCTCGATGGAAAGGAATTTCAGCGCGACCTGGCGACCGAGGCGGGTGTCTTCGGCTCGAAACACCTGGCCCATGCCGCCGCTGCCGAGCGGTTCGAGAATTTTGTAGTGGGAGATGGTTTCGCCGATCATCGTGGACGCGACCAGCAATGCTAAACAACTGGCCGTGGGCCTGCAAGGGCTGAGTTGATAAGGGTGTTGCCGCGACGATTGTAACGAAAAGCTCCGTGGTGCGGCGGATGAACAGTCTGTGCGAGGACTTCTCGTGTCCCAGGCAGCGTCACTGCGGGATGACGGGGAGGATGAGGGCGGAAAGATGCTGGCGGTCGTGGTAGATGGTGTTGGTTGCGGTAGCCATTCGGGTGGCACGGTTTTGTTCTTCGCCCGTGTTCAAGTTGCGGTCGAAGCGGGGGGAATTGCTGCTCGATATTTCGAGTCGCAACCGGTGGCCGGTAAGGAACACATTGCTGGTGGCCCACAGATCGATTTTCAGGTGATAGATCTCGCCCGGCTTCGCGGCCTCGGGCCTTTCCTGAGAATTGCGATAGCGCAAGCGGAGGATGCCTTCGGTGAGATTCTGCGAGAAGCCGTTGGGCCAGACGTCCACCAGCTTCGCGGTGAAGTCGGTGTCCACCGCGGACGTACTAGCGTAAAGATCCAGAGTGACCGGTCCGGTGACTTCCAAATCCTGCGCAAACGCCGGAGTGGAGTAGGTCAACACATCCTTGCGTTCTTCTACCGGGCGCTGATCTCTTGGGCCGGGCGGGAGATGTTCTGCGTCGCAGCAGAGTGGACCGCCAATCGTCGGCGCCGGATTGGCCGGATCGTAGAGGTAAGCATCCTTCCCGTCGGTGCCGGGAGGTGTGGCGTCGAGAGAGCCGTCGCCCGAAGCGGAGTTTGCGGCGCCACGGGAATGAAGGAAGTAGCGTGTGGAACGGGCGCGGGCGAGGGGCCAATCGTCTTCGTCGCGCCAAACATTTTTGCCCATGACGAAAATGCGAACGGGCTTGCCCGACGCGGAGGCGTTGCTTTCGCCTTTGAATAGGGCGTCGTACCAATCGAGGATGCGCGCGTCGGTGTCGTGAGGCGCGTCGGGGCCGAAATCAACTTCGCCGATTTTCTGTTGGTTCGGGCCGCCCGAGTGCCCTCCGATCTCGACCAACAGGCGCTGCCCGCGGCGAGCCGCTTCGTTGCCTGCCTGCGTTTTCAACAATTCGTAGTTGCGGAGCGAGCCGCCGAGAAAAATGTCGTACCAGGCAGCGATGGTAAACACCGGCACTTGGATTTGCGAATAGTGGTCTTCAATCGAGATTTGCTTCCAATAGTCGTCGTAATTGGGGTGCGCAAGCCAATCTTGAAAATATGGCGCGAGCGATTTTGGTTCGGGCAGCGAAAGCAACGGATAGTCGCTGAGGGGCAGCAGATTTTTCCAGTCGAGCGCGTTGCTCTTCGCCTCCGCAGCGCGATACAGCGTGTTTTGCGTGAGGCCGGTGGTCCATGATTCGTTGAACCATTGTTCAAACGCGCCGCCTTGATACGTCCAGCCATCGTGATAGTTTGAGGCGGTGACCGTGGGAGCGATGCCCGCGAGGTGCGGTGGGTGAGCGATCGCAGCCAGAAACTGCGTTGCGCCGACGTAGGAACCCCCGAACATGCCAACTTTCCCATTGGAGTAGGGAAGCGCCGCGGCCCATTCGACGGTGTCGTAGCCGTCGTTCGATTCGTTCTTGAAGGTGTACCAGTCCCCTTCGGAGGCGAAGCGTCCGCGGACGTCCTGGACGACGACGGCGTAGCCTCGCGCGGCGGCCCGCCAGCCAAAGCTGCTCGCGTTCGTCTTGTCGTAAGGTGTGCGCTGCAGGAGGACGGGGAACTTGCCGTCGGCCTTGGGGCGATAAACGTCAGCCCGCAATGTAACGCCGTCGCGCATCTTTGCCGAAACGTTGTGCTCAAAGGTGACTTCGTAGCTTTGCGCGGCGAGGGGCTGAATCGCGAAGACGAATACAACGGCCACAAGAATCAGCGTTCGATGTACCGACAAGATTGATTTCATGCCCGACCCCCTGGCGGCGCATGGTAGGCCTGCGGCAGGAGGGAAGGCAAGAGTCAAAAGAGGAAAGCGAAACGAGAAGGAGAAGAGAGAAAACCAGAACACGGAGGACACAGAGAAGATCCCCGGAGGCGATTAATTGCCGGGGGCGGTTTGCGGCATTACTGTGACGGTGACGGGCTGTTCGAGTTCGAAATCGAGTTTCGTTTCCGAGGGGATCTTTATTTGCTTGCCGCTTGTGGAGGCCTGATAGATGCCGCCCGCGCCGGCACCAGCAGCCGCTCCAATCGCTGCGCCCTTTCCACCACCAGCGATTGCTCCGATGATCGTTCCGAGGACTGCTCCCGTGCCCACCTTCTTGGCGGTGTCTTTACCACGCGAACTGCCAGCGAGCGAGTAGGTTCCGCTGACGAGCGGATAGGATTGCCCCTGAAATTCGAGTTTCACGAGTTCGAGCCTGAGCTCGCTTTTGCCCTTGATGTGTGCCGCGGAGCTGGCATCGGCGAGGCGAACGTAAACGTCAGCGCCCGCCGGGACAACGACCTGGTTGTCGACAAGTATGGAAGAATCGAGAGAGGCGTGAAAAATCTCTCCCGGCTTGTTCACCGAGGAATCGACAGAATCGATCATCCGGATCGTCAGGATTGTGTTTGCGGGAACGTCCACTTGCTTCGGCGGAGGCGGAGGGGGAGTTGGGGTTGGAATGGGAGTCGCGGGAGCCACTGTTGCCGCCGCGTCCGGGACCTGAGGCGGTGGCGTCACTTGGTCCGGAGTGGGCGGCGTGGGATTCGGATTCTCCGCGGCGGGTCCGCTAGCGACCACTGACGAGGCTGGAGATTCTCGCTTCGGTCGATCCGTGTGGCGCTTTTCGTGTTTCGCGGGAGTGATGGGGGGTGCCGGCGGATTGGCAGAAGCGGATTCACGCGCCGGGGCTTGCAGTGCCACTTCTAGCGTCATCTGATCGTTCACTTTTGTCACGCCGGAAGTTTGTGCGGCAATCTTGTAGGCATCGAGCCGAGCCGCGTCGCTGGGTACCGTTCCACTCAAAGTGACCACGCCGTTCGATGACGTCAGCTGGAGGTGCGCGCCGGTGAGTTGCGCATCGGAAAACATTTGAGCCTTGATGTTCGTGATGACAGCAGCGTCGTCGACTTTTCTGGCGCAACCGGCGGCGAACGCGATCGCGAGCACGGCGATCGACGCAATCAATCTCAAACGCATCGCACCCCCTGAGCTTGCTGCGAAGCCTATCAGTCTACTACGATGCAAAACTGGGGCTAAACGCTGTCTTCGGAGGGATTGGGAGAATCCGTGTGGCAATTTGTGTGGCGGGTGAACAGTTGGCGAGGGATTCCTGGGTTACGGCTGAAGCCGCAGGCCCAACCCCCGGGGCTAAAGCCCATTTGACTTTCTTGCGGCGCTTCCTTCGGGTGGCCTGGAGGCCACCCTCCCCGAATTGAGGTCCGGGGCTGACACAAAAGCAAGAAGAGAGGCCACAACTTTTTCATGGGGTGTGTGTTTCTTCTACAGCAGCCGAAATGGTGATGTTCGGCTAACGGGTTTTTTCAATCCAATCGGACTAACAAGGAGAGTTTGCAATGCGGAACTCGAAAACTACGGGTGTGTTTTTGGCAATTTTCGCAATTCTTTCACTATCCAGTTGCGGCGGCGGGTCGAACCAAATGAACCCAACGCCGGATGTACACACGGCAAACGTGTTCACGGTGGGGACGGATGCGCCTTTGCCGAGCGTTGTTTCGTGCGAAATTACGGTGACGGGTGTGACGATCTTCAACGGCACAAACAACATCTCAGTGATGACGCAGACGCCGCAGGTGATCGATTTCGCCCGATTGAGCGGGTTGCATCAACTCATGGACCTGAATGCAGTGCCGACCGGAACGTACACGTCTGCGACGGTGACGTTTGCGAGTCCGGTGATCGGCTATCTCGATACGAGCGTGAGTCCGCCCATCGTGAACACGATGAACGGGTCGCTGACGCAGTCGACCGTAACCGTGCAGTTCGCGCAGCCGTTCGTGCTGAATGATAACGATCTGGTGGGGCTGCGGATGGAGTTCGATCTTCGCAAGTCGATTCTGACGGACATGAACGGGAACTTCACGGGCCAGGTGAATCCGACGTTTTACATAAAGCTGCTGGCGGCGGATGATTCGAATGTTTCGATCGACGATTTCCATGCCGGGTTCGTCGGTTCGGCGGGCGGCAACTCGTTCACTGTGCAGGGGCCGCACGGCCGCCAGTGGACGGTGCAGACCAGCAACAGCACGGTGTGGGATGACCCGAGCATTTCGGCGAGTTCGTTTACGACCAATACGATTCTCGAAATTTCGGGGCAGCTCGATCCGGTTACGAAAGATATCGATGCATCCGAAGTGGAAGTGGTGTCGAACGACGGCTTCGTTCTGGGCGGCCTGCTGACGTACGTCAATCCGCCCTCGCCGCAGCCGGCAACGCAAGCGGACATCTACGTCCGGTTCGAGCTTCCCGACATCACGGGCCTGATGCCAGGACAAATTGAGCCGGTAACGCTGAACGGCACCGAGCAATATCGGATCGCGAACATCAAGAATCCGATCACGGCCTTGCTGTTCAGCAACACGCAATTGGGTCCGGGGCAACGCGTAGACATCGGTGGCAAATTGACCACCTCCAACGGCGTCGACACTCTGACTCCTCACCGTGTGGTTCTGCGGCGGCAGGGGCAGGCCGGTGGTTGGGTGCCGGGCAGCACCGTGGTGCAATCCGGAAACGCAGGCAGCTTCCAACTGAACGATCAGTGGACAGCCGGCGTTCTGCTGCCAAGTCCGCTGACGGTGCTTACGACCAACGACACCAACTTCATCAACCTGAGCGGCCTCTCCGCGCTGACCGGAACGAATCCGATTCCGATCCGCGTGGTTGGGTTCATTCTGGTGGATTCAACGACGAATCAGCCGGTGATGGTGGCTCGCTCAGTGGAAGAGCTCACTGACTAATCATCTTCATACCTGCAGGCGCCGCTGTTCCCCCGGGGTTCAGGGTTTGTACCATCAACCCTGAGTTGCAAAACCGGATGGGAACAGCGGCGTTTTCTTTTTGTTCGCGATTGCGTTATGAAAGGCGTGCATTAGAATCACGTCATGCGAGAACCGCGGAGCTTCGAGGAATTCTGGCCGGTTTACGTTGTGGCGCACAGCCAACCCCTGACGCGGGTGTTTCATTCGGTGGGAACGCTCGCGGGTTGGGCTGTCCTGGTGACGGCTATTGTTCTGGGCCGACCGTGGCTGCTTCTTGCGGCGCTCGCCGTTCCATATGCGCTAGCGTGGTTTTCACATTTTTTTGTGGAGCACAATCGGCCCGCGACGTTTGGTCATCCGCTGTGGTCGTGGCTTGCGGACCAGAAAATGGTGGCGATGGTTCTGGCGGGCAAGATGGACAAAGAAGTGGAGCGGTGCTCGGCACAGATACTCGAGACCCCCTGATTATCGGTTGAATTTCCGCTGCCAAACTTCGGAGAGACTATTCCATTTGAACTGCAACGACGTGGTTGCCCTGCGTGTTGATTTCGATTCCGATGGGCGGACGTACGGCTCTCCCCGAAACGATTTCGCCGCGAACGAGGCCGTTCGGACCACTCCCGTAGCGCAAGAGGTCGTAGACCGTTCGAGTGCAGACATCGACGATCATCGGATGGTCGGCGCGAAACTGATACTGCGTGCGAAGTTTTTGGAGATCAGTGACGTAGTCGAGTTCGCAGTTTCCGTAGGGCTCGCGCAGCGAGACACCCCACAGAGTTCCTCCCGGCAGGCGCACGGCGATGGCCGGCGTTTGTTGCGAAGAAACTGGATCGCGGAAAATGAATCGTTTGGCCGACCACGCCTTTGACAGCTCTTCCGTAGTGGCGATTTCGCCGGGACCCACAGGCAAGCGTTCAACGGGCTTGGCGGCAGGCTCGGGCGCGGGGTCAGCAGGAGTCTCAACGGCAAGCGGCGGAGCTTGCTTCGCCGGTGAACTGTGCGCCCGCCAGGCGACGCCAACGACGATGATGATTACGGCGCCGGTGGCGAGCCCGACCCAAAGAAAAGGGCTGCGAGGCGGCGCCGTAGCAGGTTCCGGAGATAGATGCGCCGGTGAAGCAGCCTTCTTTGGGATTTTGTCTGCCGGCACGCCAGGTATCGTTGGCTGCTGCGGCTTGAAACGGTCGACTTTTTTTTCGTCCGGCATGCTGGGCTTTCCGGAAGGGAATACCAGCTTGAATGCGGTGGAAACGAAATGCAACCCAGGAATGGGGAAGGTGTTGACGCTTTCGCTCCCAATGATATGGCGCGGATCCGGCTGGAGGATCAGGCGAAGCGTTCGATGCGGACGGAGTGGTGCGCGACGTATTCGTGCAGGTTCGCGAGGATGAGAAGGAGTTCGAGCATTCGATCGCGCTGCTCCGGATTCGGCTCACCGGCCGCTTCTTCGAGATTCCTCACGATAGCCAGGGCGTCGGCGAGGAGCCATTCGAGGCCTTTCGGGTTTACCGGGCGGCCAGCGCGGCAACCTTGAAGCGCTTCGTCGGTGCGAACGAATGCCTCGTCAAGAAAATGGTCGAGACAGAGTTGCTCGCTCGTAAGGGCCCTCGGGATCGTCTTGGGACACGAATCCCGCCTGCAAGAGACCGAAATAGAGGCGTTCATCACACACCCCAGAGCGCCATCGAGCGTCCATCGCTCGAGGCAGTGGGGAGAGACTAGCACATTTCAATGTCAAGGGAAGGGGCTACACCGCAGGAGTTAACCAGGCACGGGACGCTTTCCCCGGAAGCCGTCGGCATGAGGAAAGGAACGCAGCGGAGCGACCATTGGGACACTCCGCTGTGTTCAAGTGAGCAATTTAGCGGATCTGAATCGAGCCAGAGCTTGTGCTGAGTTCGACGAGAGCGCCGCCGCCGTGCACCTTTCCGTGCAATTCGTGCGGATTGATCGTTCCCTGCACCGTCATTTCATTCTTCGTTTGAATGCTGCCGGAGCTGGTGTGCGCGACAAGGTCGTACGCTGCTTGAGCGGGGAACTCCACCTCGACGTTTCCCGAGCCTGTGCGCAATTTCCATTCGCCCGTGGGGTCGCCCTGCGCGACGATATTGCCGCTGCCCGTTTGCGCTTTCACCGCGCCTTTCGCTCCTTTAATTTCAATCGTGCCGGAGCCGCTGCTGATTTCGACGTCGCCAGGAGCGGTTTGTTCAAAGCGCACGTCGCCGCTACCGCTCGACCCTGTGAAGCTTCCTCCGATTCCCATGGCGTGAACAGTGCCGCTGCCAGTGCTGACGCGCGCATTACCGTGCACGGAATTCAGGTCAATGTCGCCCGAGCCGGAGCGCGCATGAACTTCCCCGCCGATATTGTTCAAGGTCACGTTACCGGAGCCGCTGGTGGCTTCCGCGGGCCCAGCGACGCCGTCCACTTGCACGTTTCCGGAACCGGATGAGGAATGGAGTTTTGTTTCCGCCGGAACGATCACTTCGTAGCTGATTGAGATATTTCGCATGCGGTCATGATCCTCGACGTGGCCGACGCGAATCGTGTTGCCATTCTGTTCGATCGGGGGATTCGCTTCGAGGTCGTGTACTCGCTGCTCGACGTCGCCGACGACGTGCCAGCCTGCATGAATCTTGCCGTGAACTTCAACTTTGCCCGAGCCTCCGGCGCGAACGACGACGTTGCCTGAGCCGGTCTCGACATCCATGTCCACCGGGCCGCTCACGGTAAGCGTCCGGTCAAAATGGCCTTCGGTGTCCGCAACAGTGGGACGTGTTGCGAAAGCGAACATCAGTGTGGCAGCGAAAATCGCTGGAAACGCACGCACAGGCATCCTCATCTTTCGACCTCCTATTGGAAGTTGCCGCAGTCGGAGTATGGTACGCAAGACCGGCCTGAAAAGTTCGACGGATTTGGGGCCGAAAAGTCTCTGAGAAAAGGCGTCGATCGGAAAAGGGGGAGCGGTTATGTCGGAGCTTCCGCCAGGAGATCGGCGGACACACACACCGCAAAAGCTCCGACCCCTAAACTGCGCGCTCTTTGCCTAGGCGGTGGTGCCGTGGCACTTTTTGTATTTCTTGCCGGAGCCGCAGGGGCAGGGGTCGTTGCGCCCGACCTTCGCGGCTGCGCGGACGGGCTTGGGAGGCTCAGCCTGCGCAGGGCCCGTCTGGAACTGGAGATTCTGCTGCTGGCGGCGCTGGCGCTGCTCGATCTGCTTTGCTTCCGCTTCGGGCTTGGCGGGCTGCATGAGGAAGAGGAACCGCACGGCTTCCGTGTCGATGCGGTCCATCATTTCTTCGAAGAGGGTGAACGCTTCCTTCTTGAACTCGACGAGCGGATCCTTTTGTCCGTAGCCGCGAAGGCCGATGCCTTCCTTCAAATGGTCGAGGGTGAGGAGGTGATCCTTCCATTGCGAGTCGACGATATCGAGCAGGATGCGGCGCTCGAGCCAACGCTGCGTCTGGACGCCGAAAAGCTGTTCCTTTTCGTCGTAGCGCGCGACGACTTTTTCGACCAGCTTTTCCGCCAGTTCGTCGTGGTTGGTGTTTGCTAGGTCGATTCCCACCGTTTTTAGATCGATTCCGAATTGATTCAAGATTTCGTTGGAGAATTGCGTGGTGTTCCACTGGTCGGGATGTTGTTCGCGCGGGCAGTACATGGCGACGAGCTCGTCGGCGATCATCTCGGCCTTATCGAGAACGAAGGGCTTTTGGTCGGCGCCTTCGAGGAACGAGCGGCGCTGCGAGTAAATCGTCTCGCGCTGCTTGTTCATGACGTCGTCGTACTCGAGGAGGTGCTTGCGGGCTTCGAAGTTTTGCGCTTCGACGGCTTTCTGCGCGTTTTCGATGCGTTTGCTGATGAGGCCGGATTCGATGGGAACGCCCTCCGTCATGCCCAGGCGGTACATCAATGCCTTGATGCGCTCGCCACCGAAGATGCGCAGCAGATCGTCTTCGAGCGAGAGGAAAAAGCGCGAGGAGCCGGGATCGCCCTGGCGGCCGGCGCGTCCGCGAAGCTGATTGTCGATGCGGCGCGCCTCGTGGCGTTCGGTGCCGAGAATGTGCAAGCCGCCCATCGCGACCACGGCGTCGTGTTCGGCGCGGCACTGTTCGGCGAACTCGTCGTAAATCGGCTTCCACTGCTCGAGGGGTACCTGAAAGATCTTGCCTTCCTGCTGGAACAGCACCATCGCGGCACTCGCCGGAGGCGCGGTGCCATTCCCGTCAGACGTGTTGGCGTCGGCCTGGGCGGGCGTTTCGGTTCCGGCTGCACCTGCCGCCGCTGCAGCGCCGATCACGGCTCCTGCCGGAGCGTACGGCATTGCGAGCTTGTTCTTGAGCGCGTTTTCGCGCGTCATCGCTTCGGGGTTCCCGCCGAGCAGAATGTCGGTTCCGCGGCCTGCCATGTTGGTGGAAACGGTGACTGCGCCCTTACGCCCCGCTTGCGAAATGACTTTCGCTTCGCGCTCGTGCTGCTTGGCGTTCAAGACCTGGTGCGGAATGCCCGACTTCTTCAGCAGCTCAGCGATTTTTTCGGATTTTTCGATGGAGATACTGCCGACAAGAACCGGCTGGCCGCTCTCGAAGTACTGCCGGATGCCGCCCGCGCGCGTGCCGTCTTCCTGAATTATCCCATTCACCGCGGCTTCGAACTTTTCGGCTTCGGTGCGATAGACGACGTCGGGATTCTCGATCCGGATCAGAGTCTTGTTCGTGGGGATGGCGACGACTTCGAGCTTGTAGATTTTGTGGAATTCAGGCGCTTCGGTTTCGGCGGTTCCGGTCATGCCGGCAAGCTTCTTGTACATCCGGAAATAATTCTGGAAGGTGATGGTGGCGAGGGTCTGATTCTCGCGCTCGATCTTTACGCCTTCCTTCGCTTCCACCGCCTGGTGCAAGCCGTCTGACCAGCGCCGCCCCGGCATCTGGCGACCGGTGAATTCATCCACGATCACCACTTCGCCCTCTTTCACCACGTAATCCACGTCGCGCTGAAAGAGCGTGTGCGCGCGCAGCCCCTGATAAACGTGATGAATGATATCCATGTTGGCGGGATCGAAAAGGTTGCCGAGGTTGAGCAGACGCTCGCATTTGGAGACGCCCTCTTCCGTGAGCGTCGCGGTACGCTGCTTTTCGTCGAGGGTGTAGTCGATTTCCTGGATCAGCTTGGGAATGATTTTGTCGACGCGGTAATACTTGTCGGTGGATTCTTCGGCAGGCCCGGAAATGATCAGCGGCGTGCGCGCCTCGTCGATCAAGATCGAGTCCACTTCGTCGACGATTCCGAACTGGTGGCCGCGCTGGACGCAATCCTTCAGGTCGTACTTCATGTTGTCGCGCAGGTAGTCGAATCCGAACTCGTTGTTCGTGCCGAAGGTGATGTCGGCGCCGTAGGCGGCGCGACGCTGCGCGTCGTCGAGATCGTGAACGATCACTCCCACGCTCAGTCCGAGGATTTTGTAGATCGGGCCCATCCACTCCGCGTCGCGGCGCGCGAGATAGTCGTTCACGGTGACGATGTGAACGCCTTCGCCGGCGAGCGCGTTCAGGTAGGCAGGCAGCGTGGCGACGAGCGTTTTTCCTTCGCCCGTTTTCATTTCTGCGATTTTGCCCTGATGCAGGACGATGCCGCCGACGAGTTGCACGTCGAAGTGGCGCATGCCAATCGTTCGGCGGCCGGCTTCGCGGACCAGGGCGAATGCGGGAACGAGCGATGGTTCGAGAGCGTCCTGAAGTTGCTGCTTGTAATTTGGATCGGTGCGCTCGAGGCCTTCGAGACGGGCCTGCACCTCAGCGCGCAGCGCGACGGTGCGCTCGCCGATCTCGGCGTCGGTGAGCTTCTGCATGGCCGGCTCAAGCTCGTTGATCTGGGCGATGTAGGGCGCGATTTTCTTGATGTCGCGCTCGTGCTTCGTCCCGATGAAGCGCGAAACGATCCAATCGATAGATTTTTCGATATCAAATGGCATGTGTTTTGGTTTCGAAGGTCTCTAGCTCACAGGCCCGCTTGCGGGATAATTCCTGCAAAACGTCAACTTCTATTGTAGCCGCTCGCGCGTTTTCGTGCAAAGCGCGTCGCACAGTACGGTTGCTGCTGGTGGCGCTCACAGCTATGATGGAAGGCTCTACACAGCTGGAGATCAAACCAGGGAAGGAACTGCATGCCACCGGGACCCGGAATCACGAAGGCGCCGATCGCAGGCGTCAAGAACCTGATCACAGTTGCGAGCGGCAAGGGCGGAGTGGGCAAGACGACGGTGGCGGTGAACCTCGCGATCGCGCTGAAGAACCTGGGCGCGTCGGTGGGCTTGCTCGACGCGGATGTGTACGGCCCGAACGTGCCGGTGATGCTGGGGACCACCGAGCAGCCGCGCGCGGTGGACGAGCGCACGATCATCCCGGTGGAAGCCTACGGCGTGAAAATGATCTCGATGGGCCTGCTGAATCCGGGCGACAAGCCGCTGATTTGGCGCGGCCCGATGCTTCACAGTGTGATCCAGCAATTCCTGCACAGCGTGCGCTGGGGCGAACTCGATTACCTGATCGTGGATTTGCCGCCGGGGACGGGCGACGTCCAATTGACGCTGATTCAAACCGCGGCGATTACCGGCGCGGTTGTGGTGACGACTCCATCGATCGTGTCACTGGCGGATGTGCGCAAAGCCGTGGAGATGTTTCGGCAGGTGAACGTGGAAATTCTCGGCGTCGTCGAGAACATGAGCTACTTTTCATGCCCGCACTGCAACGGGCGCATCGACGTTTTCGGCCACGGCGAAGGCCAGGTGATGGCGCGCATGTTCGGCGTGCCGTTCCTTGGCGAAATCGAAATCGATCCGCAAATCCGTATCGGCGGCGACACGGGCAAGCCCGTCGCGTCGTTTGGAGAGGATGCGCCGGGCGGGAAAAGCATCTACGCAATCGCTCGCGCCGTCGTCGACCGCGTCAAGAGCGTGAATTCGGCGGCCACATCCCCCGTCGTGCAAATCCTGTAAGATGTGCTCAGGCCCGCAGCCCTGGACCAGGCGGACGCCTGAGCTGTCGCCCGCTTGCGTCGCGGCGCCTGTGCCCAGTACTGACCACCCCCTACTGTTGACCCTTTCTGCGCGTTGATTTCGCAGCGGTGTTGGACTCCGGGTCATCTGCGGGACAATAAAACAATATACGAACGAGCATTCTACTGCCTGGGGGCTGGCAATGGCCGAATACACAGTGGCCGAACGCAACTACCAATTTCGAGGCTGGCACGCTCTTCTCGCACTTGTGGCGTTGGCAGGGTTCTTCGGAATCAAGATGTACATGCACGTGGTTTCCGTGGACGAGCCGATGCGCTACGCACTGCGCGAGGAGCTGCAGAAGGAGTATTCCGGGCTCGGACCAAAGGATGTGACTCGGATCCTGAACGAGGCAGCCGAAGGCCAGCCAGTGGAACCGGTGCCGACTGTGGTTCAACACGATATCGAGTTTAAGTCGATCGCAGCGCGCGGCACGATGGGCAAGCCGGTGAAACTGGTTCGAGTGGAAATCACGGTCGACGGTGGTCCGCCGCCAGACGGCCGCTCCGTGAGATATTTCCAAATGGAAACTAAGTTTGTCGGCGACGGCTGGATGGTGATTGGCGAAAGCAATTCCTACAATTATTTCTCGGCGCTGATGCCCTGACGTGGCGCGATCGTTGGAACTTCCTCCTCTTTTCTGGTTTCGCCCTGCGTTCGCTTTTACGATCAATTTTGTGGTTGGCAGGGTGTGGTAGTAGTTTCGGTCACTTTTGCAACTTTCGTTGAATCCAGGGAAGTTATCAGATTTTCTGCCAAATCGAGTTTCGGTCAGGAATCTGGTGAAGAGTGGCGGGTAGTTAGCGGCGAGAAAACCTGGGAGTTTTGGGAAGGTGTGGAGATAGTTCCGATTAGACTCGGAGGTTTTGTTGAAGGCACTAGGGTTGCAGTAATTTCTAATATTCGAGTGTACCGATTAGAAATCGGCATCCCCGGCGTCTCCTTTCTGCTCTCGCCGTCGAGAGAAAAACTCACAAACGCTAGCACGGAAGCGTTTGAACGCACAATTCGCAAAAATACGGAGATAGGACTCACAGGACTATTGGAGTCGACCGGATCACCGTCGCAAGCCGAGCCGCAAGATGGTCCGCAAAGCATTGCTCCTCTCCTCGTAAGGGACGTGGTAACTTCACACAGATAAGGCCAGCTTAGAGCCGCATCTTCTGGTTGACCGAAGGGGGAAACGCTCATGCGCTCGATCGTTTCGCGTCGCGAGTTCCTAGCTGGGATGGGCGCCCTGGCGGCTGCAATTCCGCACCAGATTCGGGACCCAATTCCGCGCGTGTCCAACCGCCGATTTCACATCAGCGTGATTAACGACGAGATTGGACAGGATTTCGACCATGTTTGCGAAGTGGTTGCGATGGAATTCGGAATGGAGTGGATCGAGTTGCGGGGCATGTGGAACAAAAACGTCGTGAACCTGGAAGCAGATGAAATCGTGCGAGCTCAGAGAATCTTGTCGAAGCACCAACTGAAGGTCACGGATATCGCGAGTCCACTGTTCAAGACGGATTGGCCGGGAGCGCCGAAATCGAAATTCAGTCCGACGGGGCCGCAATTCGGCGCGGATTTCACTTTTGACCAGCAGGGCGAAGTGCTCGACCGGTCGCTCGCACTCGCGAAGGCTTTCGGTGCTGAGCGCGTGCGCTGCTTCGATTTCTGGCGGCTCGACGATCCGACGCCATATCGTGCGGCCATGAATCAGAAATTGCAGGACGCCGCGGAAAAGTGCGCGAAACATGGCGTGATTCTCGTGCTCGAAAACGAAGCCTCCTGCAACACCGGCACGGGCGCGGAAGCGGCGAAAGTGCTGGAAGGCGTGCCGTCTGCTAGTTTCATGTTGAATTGGGACCCGGGAAACGCGGCGGAGCGCGGCGAGATTCCGTATCCGGATGGCTACAATCTGCTGCCGAGAAATCGCATCGGTCATTGCCATTGCAAGGACGCGGTGAAGAAGGCGGACGGCGGCTACGAATGGGCGGCCGTTGGCCGGGGCTTCATCGACTGGACCGGCCAGTTTCGCGCTCTCGTCCGCGATGGCTATCACTACGCAGTGAGTTTGGAAACGCACTGGCGCGGTGCCGGGACACCGGAGGAATCGACGCGGCAGAGTTGGGCGGGAATGAAAGAAGCGTTGCAAAAGGCTGGCGCGCTCTAGGAGGCTTCGATGCTGGACAACACGAGGCGTGATTTCATCAAGCAGGCGGCGCTGGGAACGGCGGCATTTTTCGTTGCGCCCACTTCGCGGATTTTGGGCGCGAACGACCGGGTGCGCGTGGGAATGGTCGGCGTCGGCGGGCGCGGCCAGGATTTATTGCGGCAGATCATCGCGGTACCGAACGTCGAAGTGATCGCCATTGCCGACGTTTACAAACGGCGCTGGGACGAGGCGAAGCATATCGCGCCGGGAATTCAGGGCCTCGACGATCATCGGCGCCTGCTCGAGAGAAATGACATCGACGCGGTGATCGTCGCAAGCCCGTTGCACATCCACGCGCGCCATTTTTTGGACACGCTCGCCGCGGGCAAGGATCTGTACTCCGAGAAGACCATGGCGTGGTCGATTCCCGAGGCGGACCAATGCCTTGCGGCGGCGAAGAAATCGGATCGCGTGGTGCAGATGGGGCTGCAGCACGAAAGCTCTGGCCAGCTTGCGGACGCGCGCAAGTGGATCAAGGACGGACTCGTCGGCAAAGTGACGAGCGTCGATTCCTGGATGAGTCGCAACACGCCGCACGGCAAGGGCCAGTGGGTGCGGCCGGTGCCGGCGGATTGCACGGCGGCGAACGTCAACTGGCAGGCGTTCTTGAACGGGCGGCCTCAGCGCGAATTCGATCCGTTCCGACTGATCAACTGGCGCCTGTACTGGGAATTTTCTGGCGGGAACGTGACCGAAAACATGGTTCATCAGATTTCGTGGATTATGAGCGCGCTTGATTTGGGCCTGCCCACGGCTGCGTATATGTCTGGCGGCGTATTCTCCGAAAAGGATGGCCGCGAGGTGCCAGACACGATGGCCATCACGCTGGATTTTCCGGGTGACACGGTGGTGACGTGGCAGGCGACCTTCAGCAACATGCGTTACGGGCTCGGCGAGCGCCTGCTCGGCAGCGACGGCACGATCGAACACATCGCGGGCTCCACCGACATGGTGAGCGGCGCCTCCGAGGAGATCCTTCGCTACTATCCGGAGAAGGTCAATCGGCCCGGCGGCGCACCGCTTAATGGCGAAAGCCCCGACCGAAACCACATGGCCAACTGGATCGACTGCATCCGCAGCCGTAAGACACCGAATGCTCCGGTGGAGAAGGGGTACAGCTCGGCGGTCGCCTGCCACATGGCTAATCTTTCCTATCGCCAAAAGCAGCGCATCACCTTCGAAGAGGCCAAATCAGCCCATCAACAGTTCTAGCGTATACAGCTTCATACGACCCGGACAGGCCCGCCGCGGCGCGTGCTCGTTCTACGAGGACTTACCTGCCTTGTCAGCCTAGTGAGCGTGTGTTAGTTTCGACTGCTTACCTGGTGCGGCGTGAAAATCTCTGTGCTCGGACGCTTTCGAAGCAGAGGAGTGCCAACTTGATTCGCAGTTACCGCGGGAAAAAACCGCAGATTGCCGCGACGGCGTACATCGACCCAGCGGCTGTGGTGATCGGGAACGTGACGATCGGCGAGGATTCGAGCTTGTGGCCGTGCGTGGTGGTGCGTGGCGACGTTCACTACATTCGCATCGGCGCGCGGACGAATGTGCAGGACGGGTCGGTGCTGCATGTTATGCGCGACGAATGGCCGTTGATTTTGGGCGACAACGTCACGGTGGGCCACGGCGTCGTTCTGCACGGATGCACGATCGAGTCGCGCTGCCTGATCGGCATGGGTAGCATCATCTTGAACGGCGCGAAAATCGGCGCGGGCAGCATCATCGCCGCGGGCACGCTCGTTCCGGAGCGGACGGAAGTGCCGCCGGGCAGCCTGTTCATGGGCCATCCGGGCAAATTCCGCCGCACGCTCACGGCGGAAGATCAGGAATCGATCGACGGCTACGCGCAGCGGTATGTCGAGTACAAGGAAAAGTACAAAGGCGAAGTGGCGAGTGGCGAGTGACGAGTGGCGAGTAAACCTGGGAACCGAGAAGCGAGTGGTGAGCGAAATAGTGAATTCAGAATCCAATCCGGGCAAGACCATGAATCAGGAGTCGAAGCCGAGGCACTATAAGGACCTGCTTGTTTGGCAGAAGGGCATTTTGCTTGCAAAACTGGTCTACAAGCTGACGGCAAGGTTTCCTGTCGACGAACGGTTCGGTTTGACATCTCAAATGCGACGAGCGGCCGTTTCGGTTCCCTCGAATATTGCTGAAGGGCAAGCAAGGCAGGGAACAAAGGAATTTTTGCAATTTCTGTCGCATGCGGAAGGTTCGCTGGCTGAGTTAGAGACGCAGCTTTTGCTGAGCACTCAGCTCGAGTTTGCTAATGATGCTGATGTGGCGCCGGCCTTGCGTGAGGTGGATGAACTGCAAAAGATGGTAATCGCGCTCAAGCGGAAGCTGGCTGTCTACTCGCCACTCGTCGCTCGCCACCCGTCACTTCGTCCTGGGGAGCACCACTAGATCTTGGCAGAGAAGAAACAATTTCGGGCGATCAAGGGGACGCGCGACATTCTGCCGCCGGACTCCGCGCTGTGGAATTGGTTCGAGCAGACGGCGCGAGACACTTTCGAGCGCTACGGCTTCGGCGAAATTCGCCTCCCGGTTTTTGAGGAGACAGAATTGTTTGCGCGTTCGATTGGCGAGGAGACCGACGTGGTCTCGAAGGAGATGTATACCTTTGCTGACCAGGGATGGTTTGGGCTTGAGCGGGTTGCCAAGTCGATTATGGAGCAGAACCCCGCGCATGACGACCGCGCGGCCAGAGGATTGTTTGTCGATCACGTTGATTTTCTCCTGAGAAATGTGGCGACAGCGATTCAAATGCAAGCGATGCCCGATATCCCAGAAAACCGAACGAGATTCGACACAATCAAGCTTCAACTGGCAAACATCGATTCTCCCGTCGTTCCGGCTGGTCCGGGCATCGCTCAGTTCAAAGCCTCAATCCTCCAAATTCAGCATCTGGTCTCGAACCTGAGATTGGGGGACCTCTTGACCCTGCGGCCGGAGGCGACGGCTAGCGTGGTGCGAGCTTACATCGAGCATGGGATGCACGCGCTGCCTGGCAACGTGAAGCTGTACTACATGGGGCCGATGTTCCGGCGCGAGCGGCCGCAGAAGGGACGTTACCGGCAGTTCTACCAGATTGGCGCGGAGGTGCTGGGACAGTCAGACGCGGCTGCGATTGACGCCGAATTGATCGAGATGCTGCTGGTGTTTTTCCGGCGCGTGGGCCTGGATCGCACCACGCTGTACATCAATTCGATTGGCGACAAGAATTGCCGGCCGCAATATGTGGAGCTGCTGCGCGAGGAATTGCGCAAGGTGAAAGACAGTCTCGGCGCGGATTCGCAGCGCCGCATCGACACGAATCCGCTCCGCGTCCTCGATTCGAAATTACCGGAAGAGCAGCCGATCATCGAGAAGCTGCCGCGCATTTCGGATCATCTGTGCGCCGAGTGCCGCGAGCATTTTGCGAATCTCAAAAAAGAGTTGAATTTGCGCGGCGTGGCGTACGAAGAAAATTGGCGGCTGGTGCGCGGCCTCGACTACTACACGCGAACCACATTCGAAGTGACGGCGGTGGGGCTTGGCTCGCAGAACGCTGTGTGCGGCGGCGGCCGCTACGACGGGCTGGTGGAGCTGCTCGGCGGGCCGCCAACCAAGGGCATCGGCTTCGCCATCGGCAGCGACCGCGCGATCCTCTCGATTCAGGAGAGCAAGAATCTACCCCTCTTGCCAGGCTTGGCCGTGTTTGTCGCGTGGATGGGTCCGAAGGCGTATCCGACGGCGGTGAGCATTACCCGAAAACTGCGCGACTCGGGCGTGAGCGTCGAGTTGCCGCCCGAGGAAATGAAATTCAAGAAGTCGCTGGGCCTCGCGGATAAGCTCGGCGCGCGCTACGCGCTGATCATCGGCGAGGACGAAGTGGCGTCAGAAACATACAGTTTGAAACGCTTGTCTGACGGCGAGCAGAAGAAATTGAACGAGAACGATTTGCTCGAATACTTGGAATCGGAGAAAAGAAGTGGCTAGTGGCGAGTGGCTAGTGGCTAGAAAAGAGCGAGAAGTGCCAAAAGTGGAGAGTTGCCGTTGCCCGAGAGCGCGAGGTATAGCAGAGAAGAGAAGTGGGTAGTGGCTAGAAACTCAGAGGCGTCACGTTGCCCGAGCATCCGAAGGTAAAGCACTACAAGGAACTCAAGATTTGGCAGAAGGGCATGCAAGTGTCGAAGGCGGTCTATCAATTGACGGCAAGATATCCCGCCGATGAACGATTTGGCTTGATCGCGCAAATGCGGCGGGCCGCCGTATCGGTTCCCTCGAACATTGCAGAAGGCCAAGCGCGACACGGCACGCGCGAGTTCCTTCAGTTCTTGTCTCATGCCGGCGGATCGTTGGCTGAATTGGAGACGCAGCTGTTGCTGAGCGTCGATCTGGGATACTGCGAGCAATCTGAGATATCTTCGATTGCCGGCGAAATAGCGGAGATGTAGAAAATGGTAGCGGCGATTCGGCGGAAGCTGGCGGTTTTCTCTAGCCACTAGCCACTCGTCACCAGCCACTGTTCACAAGACGAGGAAACCAATCTTGCTAGACATGCTCGGAAATTTGAAGCGGACATTGTACTGCGGGGCGCTGCGCGCGGCGGACGCCGATAAGGACGTCGTGCTGATGGGCTGGGTGCACCGGCGGCGCGACCTGGGGCAGCTTATTTTCATCGATCTGCGCGATCGCGCGGGCATCGCGCAAATCGTGTTCAACCAGGAGCAGCATCCGGAGGCGCACGCGAAAGCCGAAGAACTGCGGTCGGAGTTTGTGGTTGCGGTGGAGGGCCGCGTCGTGCGGCGGCAGAAGGCGAATCCGGAAATCGCCACCGGCGAAGTGGAAGTGGTAGCGACGCGGCTGCGCATTCTGAACAACTCGAAGACACCGCCATTTCCAATCGAAGGAGAAGTGACGGCGAGCGAAGAGACGCGGCTGCGCTACCGCTACTTGGATTTGCGGCGGCCGAAGTTGCACGCGAACATCGAGCTGCGGCATCGCATCGTGCTCGAAATTCGCAAGACGCTTGACGAGCTTGGTTTCTTCGAGATCGAGACGCCGATGCTGACGCGGTCGACGCCCGAAGGCGCGCGCGACTACCTGGTGCCGAGCCGCGTGCATCACGGGCAGTTCTACGCTTTGCCGCAGTCGCCGCAAATCTTCAAGCAAATCCTCATGATTTCGGGGATGGACCGGTATTTCCAGATCGTCAAATGTTTTCGCGACGAAGATTTGCGCGCGGACCGCCAGCCGGAGTTCACGCAGGTCGACCTGGAGATGTCGTTTCCCACGCAGGACGCGATTTTCGGCGTGATCGAGCACGTGATGGAGCGCGCGTGCGCGGTCGCGGGCGTCGAGGCGAAGGGGCCGTTCCGGCGGCTCGATTACAAGGACGTGCTGCGGCGCTATGGGTCGGACAAGCCCGATCTGCGATTCGGAATGGAATTGCATAACGTGACGCAGTTCTTCGAAGCCGCGCGCGAGACGTTTCATTTCGAAGGCAACGTGCAGGCGCTGGTTGCGCCAGGCGCGGCGGGATGGTCGCGCAAGCAGCTTGACGAGTTGGCGGAGGCCGCGAAGGCTTCGGGTGCGAAGAGCGTCTACACGGTGAAGGTGACGCCGGAAGGAATTTCGTCGCCGCTCGAAAAGACGCTCGGCGCGGAAGCGCTGAAGAAATTGTGCGAGGCGGTCGGCACGAAGCCTGGCGATTTGGTCGTGGCGGTCACCGCGAAGGATCAAATTCAGCATTCGGATACTTCGCTGACGGTGGCCGGGCATGTGCGGCTGTACCTCGGCAACAAACTGAACCTGATCGATCGCAGCAAATGGGAATTCGCGTGGATCACGGGTTTTGCACTGTTCGAATGGAGCGAGCACGAGAAGCAGTGGGTGAGCGCGCAGCATGCGTTCACGGGAATCTTCGAGGAAGACATCGGCAAGCTCGAAGCCGCGCCGTGGGAGTGCCGGTCGAAGGGCTACGACCTGGTGCTGAATGGTTACGAGCTCGGCTCCGGCAGCATCCGAATTCATCGGCAGGATGTTCAGGCGAAAATGTTCAAGGCGCTCGGGCTGACGGACGAGCAGGCGCGGCAGCGCTTCGGCTTTTTCTTGGATGCGCTGACGTACGGGACGCCGCCGCATGGCGGAATCGCGCTCGGAGTAGACCGCATCGTTATGCTCCTGGCGGGCGAGAAATCGCTGCGCGAAGTGATCGCATTTCCGAAGACGACGGCGGCGCAAGATTTGATGGCGGATTCGCCGTCGCCGGTCGACTTTCTAATTCCGGAAGACGAACTCGACTTGATTACTGCCTTTCCGGCTCTTCCCACGCGCAGCCTGGACCTAGCGCTCTTATGCGACAAACTCCTCAAAGTGGTTGGGGAGCGTTTAGTGCGGGAACCTGTCCCAGCAGATAATCGCTTTCAGCAGGCGATGGCCCTCATCTTGGTGAAGGCGTGGGCCGACGCAAAGGGCGTGGTCAAGCTCGCAAAGTCTGGCTATGGGGTCCAAGCTTCGGGTGTGGCACGTTCTGTCGTCGAAGCTGCGATCAATAGCGCCTACATACGTAAGGATCCCGAACCACGCGCGTTTTCTTATCTTGCGTCTCATGATGCGTCGAAGGCGCGACGTGTGGAAATCTTGAGGCGGTACATTTCCAACCCTCAGGACCTTGAAGTTCTCGATTCCATCGAGGGAAAGGTTAGACTGGAATCTAAATGGCCCAGGTTCATAGCCGAAAGGGCTCGCGCAGCAGAAGATCCGGCAATCCGTCACGCATACGATGTAACATTTGGTCTGCTTTCAGATTCCGTACACTCCGGATTGGATCAAGCGGCACGAGCATTATCTGAACCGAACCCCGGGGCATTTTCCCTATTAATGGGGCCAAGTCCTGACAACGTTGATTTGCCACTGGTTGCAACCTTCGACTATTTCCTGCTAGTGGTTAAGATCGCTCACGAAGCATTCAAACTTAATCACGATTCGTTAGCACCTCTTGAGCTTGCGTACCAGAGTCAAATGAAGAAGCTTCTTACGGCTGACGCATGAGCCGGATACGGATACTCGCGGAAAATGTTGCGAACAAGATTGCGGCGGGCGAGGTTGTGGAGCGGCCTGCGTCGGTGGTGAAGGAGCTGCTCGAGAACGCGGTGGATGCGGGCGCGCGGTCGATTCGCATCGAGGCGGAGTCGGGCGGCAAGCGGCTGATCCGCGTGATCGACGACGGTTCCGGGATGAATCACGACGATGCGTTGCTCGCGTTCGAGCGGCACGCAACATCGAAGTTGCGCACGGCGGACGACTTGCTTTCGATCGCGACGTTGGGATTTCGCGGCGAGGCGCTGCCGTCGATTGCATCGATTTCGCGGCTGGTGCTGGAAACGCGCACGGCTGAAGATGAGCAGGGAACGCGCGTGGAATTCGCGGGCGGCAAGCTGCTCGGCGTGAAGCCTGCGGGCGTGCCCGTTGGAACGTCAATCAGCGTCGGCGACATTTTCTATTGCGTTCCGGCGCGGCGGAAATTTCTGAAGTCCGAGACCACCGAACTCGGGCATATCGCGTCGCTGGTGACGCACTACGCGCTAGCGCATCCCGAATGCCAGTTTCTGCTGAAGACGCCCACGCAGGAAATCCTGAATTGCGCGCCGGTGGGAAAGCTCGGCGACCGCGTGTACCAGATTTTCGGGCGGCAAGCGCTCGACGAGCTGATGGAGATTCCGCCGCAGGAAGCGGCGGTGCGGTCGGCGATCACCGAGCCGCAGCTCGAAGCCGACGAGCAGGCTGCGACGCTGCGCGTGACGGGTTTCGCGTCGCGGCCTGAAGTGCAGCGCTCGAATCGCAACGGGATTTATGTGTTCGTGAACCGGCGGCTGGTGCGCGACCGCCTGCTGCTGCACGCGATCGGCGAAGCGTATCGAAATATCACGCCGCCGGGAGTTTTTCCGGTGGTCCTGCTGTTTCTGGATTTGCCGTATCAGGAAGTGGACGTCAACGTGCACCCCGCGAAAATCGAAGTGCGCTTCCGGCATCCGCAATTCGTTCACGATTTCACGCGCGACGCGCTGCGTATGGCGCTCTCGACGGCGCGGCCGATCCCGGGTTTTCCGGCGGCGCGCGCCGCGGCGGCCGGCGCTGTTCCTGGAGACGCGCGCGATTTAGCTGGGACTTCCACCGTGGGGTCCGGAAGCATGCGTGGCTATGCGCCGCCTCCGGACGCGAGCGCGTATCCCGGCCCGCCGCGCGCTGAAATTCCGATCGCTCTAGCCGCAAGCCCGGGAGTGGCGGAAGCGTTCGAACTTTCTGGCGCCCCCGACCAACCATTGCCGCAGCGGCTGCAATTCGGCTCCGATGGTGGGACGAATTTCCCGTTTGCGGTGCAGGACGCGAGCAACAGTGCCGCAATCGAAGCCGCTGGGCCTGCCGGATCTGCACCGGCGGTACTGCCGGGACCGGACGAAATCCTCGACTTGAAGCCGCTCGGGCAAGTGAGCAGCAGCTTCATCGTCGCGGTGAACGGCGAAGGCTTGTGGATTGTCGACCAGCACGTGGCACACGAGCGGATCCTCTTCGAGCAGCACTTGCGCGCGCGACGCGAAGGCACGCTCGGAGGGCAGCGAATGCTCGCGCCGCTGATCGTCGAGCTGAATCCGCGGCAACTCGCCACGTTCGAGCAGATCGCGGACGAGCTGCGCGCGAATGGATTCGAGGCGGAGTTGATGGGCTTGCGCAGCGTGGCGATTCAGGCCGCGCCCGCGGGGATTTCGAGCGCCGACGCGGAAAAGCTGCTGTTCGAGATTCTCGACGGGATTGCGCGCGAGAACCAGGCGATTTCGATTGATTCGCTCCAATCGAAGATTGCGGCTTCGACGGCGTGTCACGCGGCGATCAAGGTGAATACTCCGCTCGACCACACGAAAATGGAATGGCTGCTCACCGAGCTCGCGAAAACCGAGTACCCCATGAGCTGCCCGCACGGGCGGCCGGTGGTGCTGCGCTATTCGGTGCGCGAAATCGAGCGGGCGTTCAAGAGAATTTGAGAGTGAGTCAGCGATCTGCGGCTCGTTCGATAGAATCTCGCAGCGAAGAGAGATCCCTCGTCGTTTCACTCCTCGGGATGACACGCACTGAGGTTGTCGCGAATTGCGGAAATTGATCATTGCGATTGACGGGCCGGTGGGCTCGGGGAAGAGCACGCTGGCGCGGCGCGTGGCGGAGATGCTTGGCTACGTGTACATCGACACAGGCGCGATGTATCGCGCGGTGGCGTTGAAAGGGCTGCGACGCGGCATGGCAATTGACGCGGTCAACGCAGGCGCTCTCGAGGCGCTCGCGCACGACACGCGCATCGACTTGCGCGCGCAAAGCGGCAAGCAGCAAGTGCTACTCGATGCCGAAGATGTCACCGATGCGATTCGCACGCCGGACGTGGCGCAGGCGGCATCGAAAATCGCGGTGATCCCGGGAGTGCGGCACGTGCTGGTGGCGGAGCAGCGGCGCGCGGGCGAGCAGGGCGGCGTGGTGATGGAAGGGCGCGACATCGGCAGCGTGGTGTTTCCCGATGCGCAACTGAAGATTTACCTCACGGCGTCACCGGAAGTGCGGGCGGAACGCCGCTGGCGCGAGCATCAGCAGAAGGGTGATGCCATCGACCTGGCGCGCACTCTGGAAGAAATTCGCGAACGCGACCAGCGCGATCAGGAGCGCGCGTCGTCGCCGCTCGTTCGCGCGGCAGATGCCGTGGTGGTGGACAGCACCGCGATGGAGCCGGAAGAGGTAGCGCGACTTGTGGTGCTGCTGGCCCGTGAGCTGAAGGTCCTTCCTTAGCTAGTAAGGAAATCTACGCTGGGCTGGACATCGATGCGAGAAATTCCGCGTTGGTCTTGTTCTTCGAGAGGCGGCCCAGCAGAAGTTCCATCGCTTCGACGGTCGACAGCGGGCTCAGCACCTTGCGAAGCACCCAGATGCGGTTGAGTTCGTCGGCAGGCAGCAGAAGTTCGTCCTTGCGCGTTCCGGAGCGATTGATATCAATCGTGGGGAACACGCGCTTATCCACCAGCCGACGGTCGAGGTTGATTTCCATGTTGCCGGTGCCCTTGAACTCTTCGAAGATGACGTCGTCCATGCGGCTGCCGGTGTCGATCAGCGCCGTGGCGATGATGGTGAGCGAGCCGCCCTCTTCGATATTTCGGGCGGCAGCGAAGAAGCGGCGCGGCCGCTGCAAGGCATTGGCGTCGATACCGCCCGAGAGAACCTTGCCCGAAGGGGGCGTGACGGCGTTGTAGGCGCGGCCGAGACGCGTGAGCGAGTCGAGGAGGATCACGACGTCGCGCTTGTGTTCGACCAGGCGCTTCGCCTTTTCGAGGACCATTTCCGCCACCTGAATGTGGCGCTGCGGCGGCTCATCGAACGTGGAGCTGATCACTTCGCCCTTGACGGTGCGTTGCATGTCCGTGACCTCTTCCGGGCGCTCGTCGATCAGCAGGACGATCAAAGCGATTTCGGGCTGGTTTGCCGTCACCGAATTGGCGATGGATTGCAGCATCATCGTCTTGCCGGTGCGCGGCGGCGCGACGATCAATCCGCGCTGGCCCTTGCCGATGGGGCAGAGCATGTCGAGCACGCGGCCGGTCAAATTCTCCTTGGTGGTTTCGAGGCGGATGCGCTCCTGCGGATAGAGCGGCGTCAAGTTGTCGAAGAAAATCTTGTTGCGCGCGACTTCGGGGTCTTCGAAATTGACCGCTTCCACTTTGATCAGGGCGAAGTAACGCTCGCCGTCTTTCGGCGGACGCACCTGACCGGAGACGGTGTCGCCGGTGCGCAGATCGAATTTGCGAATTTGTGACGGCGAGACGTAAATG
>Ga0073928_10001123_pt1 | contig 53329 bp, 53 predicted proteins | sample PaiPotPPA55metaG_FD_76969 | JGI IMG/M metagenome (GOLD analysis project Ga0073928, IMG submission 76969) | Iron sulfur acid spring bacterial and archeal communities from Banff, Canada, to study Microbial Dark Matter (Phase II) - Paint Pots PPA... ... | reverse complement strand
TGTTTTTGTGCGTTCGGGTCCTTCGTTAGGCTGGGCTCCGCCTGGAACCCAAGTTATCGCGCAGCATGCGAATAAAAATGCGGGTGCGAGCAGGAGACGGTAACGAAACACACGCGGGGACGATTGATTGTCCAGCATCTATCCTTTGCTATACTGCCGCGAGATGCAGGCGTCAAGACGGAAACACCGGACCCGAAGCGATGCGTAACTGGAATCGTCTGCCGGTACTTTTCCTGCTGCCGCTGCTTCTTCTCATGAAACCTTCCGCTCGCGCGCAAAAATCCCTTCAAACAAAAGCTCCCCCAACCGCCGGCACAAAAGCCTGGGTCGAGCAGACGCTGCAGAGAATGACCGTGCGCGAAAGGATTGGCCAGATGCTGATGCCCTATGTTTTCGGGGGCTTCACATCCACGGACAGCCCCGAGTACAAGGAATTGCTGTACCAGGTGGAGGAGAACCACGTTGGCGGCTTCATCGTGGGAACCGAACGCGGTCCGCTTGGCATCGAGCGCAGCCAGGTGTATCCCACTGCGGTACTCACGAACGAACTTCAAGGCCACGCGAAATACCCGTTGCTGATCGGCGCGGATTTTGAATCCGGCACGGGCATGCGGCTCGATGAAGGAACGTCGTTCCCATCTGCAATGGCCGTCGGCGCCACAGGCGATCCGAAACTGGCACGTGAAATCGGCAAAACAATCGCGATCGAAGCGCGAGCTGTCGGCGTACAATGGGTTTTTGCACCCGATGTGGATGTAAACAACAATCCCGACAACCCGATTATCAATATCCGTTCGTTTGGCGAGGACCCGGCACGCGTTGCGGAGTTCGCGGCGGAATTCATTCGCGGAGTGGAAGATAACGGCGCGCTCGCGACCGCGAAACATTTTCCCGGCCATGGCAACGTCAGTGTGGATTCGCATCTTGGCATCGCGACTGTTCCAGGCGATCGAAAGGAACTCGAAACTATCGAACTGGTTCCCTTCCGCGCGGCAATCAAGGCCGGCGTGAGCGCGGTCATGCCCGGACATCTCTCCGTTCCAGCTTTCGAACCCGACCCGATGATTCCGGCCACGCTTTCGCCAAAAATTCTCACGGGCCTGCTCCGCAAGGAACTGGCGTTCCGCGGGCTGATCGTTACCGACGCAATGGACATGGGCGGTGTAACGTCTCTTTATCCGCAGGGAGAGGCGGCTGTGCGAGCGGTCGAGGCGGGCGCGGACGTCATTCTTCAGCCGCTCGTTCCAAACGCCGCCCTCGCAGGTCTTGAAAATGCCGTGAAATCCGGCCGCATTTCGAAAGCGCGCATCGACGCGTCCGTCCGACGTATTCTCGAAGCAAAGGCGCGCGTGGGGCTCGACAAGAAGCGCCTCGTCGATCTCGCCCGATTGAACGAAAGGTTTGGACGCCCGGCCTATGAGGCGGAAGCGCAGAGGATCGCGGACCGCGGCGTGACGCTGCTTCGAAACTCGGCTCAGGTTGTTCCGCTGGACGCCACGCGCCCACTGCGGGTGCTCCTCGTTTCGCTGTCGGCAGATCCTGACCCTTATCCGGGGCAGGACCTCGAACCGGAAATTCGCTGGCGGGCGGATTCGTTGAAAGTATTGCGCGCGGATACACAATTCACGAATGTAAGCGCGCTCAAGCTTCCTCCACCCGAGTCGTACGACATAGCCATCGCTGCGCTATTCGTTCGCGTGGCCGACCGCAAAGGAAACGTCGGCCTCCCCGACGACCAGCGCGCATTTGTGAATCAACTTTTAGCGACCGGAAAGCCCGCTGCCGTTCTGTCGTTTGGAAGCCCGTATCTCATCGAGCGGTTCCCCGCCGCCAAAACCTGGCTCGCGGAATTCGCAACGAACGATGTGTCGCAACGCGCCGCCGTGCGCGCTTTGTTTGGCCAGATCTCCATCGGCGGACAAATTCCGGTCACCGTTCCCGGCACCGTGAAGCGCGGGGACGGCTTGAAGGTCACCGCAAATCCAATGACGCTGAGTTCGGCGCCGACGGACATTTCCGACCGGCTGAAACCCGCATTCGAACTGCTGGATCGCGCGGTTGCCGACGGCGCGTTTCCAGGCGGGGTCCTCGCCGTCGGGCTGCGGGACCGAGTAGCGATTCACCCGTTCGGGAAAATGTCGGTCAGTCCGAAATCGCCGAACGTAAAGCCCGACACGGTCTACGATATCGCCTCCCTCACCAAAGTAGTCGCGACGACCACCGCGCTGATGATGCTCGTCCAGGAAAAAAGATTGGATCTCGCGATGCCGGTCGCGCGACTTTTGCCGGAGTGGGCCGCGAGTGCCAAATCCGATCCCGATGCCAACTGGCGTTCGCGCGTGACGGTCCGAATGCTGATGCTTCACGATGCGGGACTGCCCGCCCATCGCGACTTCTTTAAGGAAGCGAACGGCCGCGACGCCGTCCTTGCTCGCGTGATGGCTGAGCCCCTTGTTCGCGAGCCGGGCAAGCAGGTGGAATACTCAGACCTGGGTTTCATCCTTCTCGGGGAAATCGTGCGGCGCGTGAAGGGGGAAGCTTTCGAGGTATTTGCCCAACGGGACATTTTCAAGCCGCTGGCAATGTACGAAACTGAGTTCAATCCGGAGAAATCGCTCCGCGCCCGCATCGCACCGACCGAAGACGACACCACGTTCAGGAAGCGTTTGCTGCAAGGCGAGGTGCATGACGAAAATTCGTGGGCGATGGGCGGAGTGGCAGGCCACGCGGGACTTTTCTCGACGGCCAGCGATCTGGCTTCCTTCGCGCAAATGATACTGAACGGCGGAAGCTACGCACATCATCGGCTACTCGCGCGAGCCACGATTCAGGAATTCACTGCCCGGGTGCAGATTGCCGACTCCGCGCGCGCTTTGGGCTGGGATGTGCCGACAGAGAACTCGTCGTCGGGCCACTATTTCTCTCCGCATAGCTTTGGCCACACCGGATTCACGGGCACGTCGCTCTGGATCGACCCGCAACGCGAGCTTTTCGTCATCCTGCTTACAAACCGCGTAAATCCCACTCGCGCCAACGAAAAAATCCGCATGGTTCGCCCTGCGCTCCATGATGCCGTTTTTGAGGCCTTGGGACTGGCCACCGAACACGCCGCGGGTCGATAACTTCCTCGGCACAAAGCCCCGCTAATCTGCCGTCTAGCGCAATTCGGCGTCAACCACTCGGTATAATCTTATGGAGGGCGTACATTGAAATCGATCCAGACGGAGCGGCGCAATCCGCGAACGCGCGGTCTCGATCGAATGTCTACGCTCGAAATCGTGCGTACGCTGAATCGTGAGGACGCGCGAGTGGCGCTCGCCGTAAGGCGTGAGCTTCCCGCGATTGCCCGTGCGGTGGATGCCATCGTGCAAGCTTTTCGCCACGGGGGCAGGCTTATTTACGTCGGCGCAGGCACCAGCGGGCGTCTTGCCGTTCTCGACGCTTCGGAATGCCCGCCAACTTTTGGCGTTAGTCCAAAAATGATTCGTGCGCTCATCGCCGGCGGCGAACGAGCAATCCGTCACGCAGTCGAAGGCGCGGAAGATTCGACGGCAAATGGTGCACGGGATATAGCAACAGCAAACGTGACGCGATTTGACGCCGTCGTCGGAATCGCGGCCAGCGGGACGACGCCTTACGTTCTTGGCGCGTTGCGTCTGGCACGGCGTCGCGGCGCCGTTACGATCGGACTAACTTCGAATCGGCGGTCGCCGCTCGCGCACCAATCGCAAATCGTAATCGCGCCGGAAACGGGCCCTGAAGCATTGGCGGGCTCAACTCGACTCAAAGCTGGCACAGCACAAAAAATGGTGCTGAACTTGCTCTCTACAGCGTCGATGGCGCGGCTTGGCAGGGTCTACAATAACTGGATGATTTACGTGGCGCAGACAAATAGAAAGTTGCACAAACGAGCTGCACGAATCTTGGGAGAGGCGGCGGAGGTACGCGCATCGGCTGCTACACACGCTCTGCGTCAGTCAGGACACAATTTGCCTGTAGCGCTTGTGATGCTTAAGACGGGCCTCAGCGCGGCGGCGGCGCGCATGGCGCTTGCGAATGCATCCGGCAACGTCCGCGAGGCTCTCGACTCTCTTGCACCGAACCGCGGAGACACAGCACACAGGCGCAAATAGTCTCAACCGAAGTCCGAGGATAGGCGATGGACAGATTCAAGATTCAGGGCGGACGCAGGCTCGAAGGCACAGTACGAATCAGCGGCGCAAAAAATGCCGCTCTACCTGCCATGGCCGCGGCGCTTCTCACCAGCGAGCCGGTGCGGCTACAGAATATTCCCCACGTCCGCGACATCATCACGATGGCCAAGCTGCTCGCGCACATGCGCTGCCGCGTCGAAAGTCCAGACCTTCCTCCGAGCGAGTTCACCATTCAGGCTGAAACTGTTTCGCACGCGGAGGCGCCCTACGAATTGGTGAAAACGATGCGTGCTTCGGTGCTCACGCTCGGTCCGCTGGTTGCGCGGTTCGGTTACGCAAAAGTTTCTCTGCCCGGAGGCTGCTCGATCGGTGCGCGTCCGGTGGATTTGCATATCCAGGCGCTCGAAAAACTTGGCGCCGAAATCCGCATGGACCACGGATATATCGAAGCCCGCGCCAAACGCCTGCGAGGCGCGATTTTTCGCTTTCCCAAAATCACCGTGACCGGAACCGAAAACATTCTCACCGCCGCCGTGCTCGCGGAAGGCGAAACGATCCTGGAAAACTCCGCGCTCGAACCGGAAGTGACCGATCTCGTCGAACTGCTCATCAAAATGGGCGCGAAGATTGAAGGGGCCGGCACATCCACTCTTCGCGTGCAGGGAGTGGAAAAGTTGCACGGCGCCACTCATGCGATAATCCCCGACAGAATCGAAGCCGGCACATTTCTAGTCGCGGGAGCGATCACCGGCGGCGAACTGCTGCTCAACTGTTGCGATCCGAGCCATCTAATAGCCATCACCGACAAGCTGAAGGAATGTGGGATCGACATTCGCTGCGAAGGCCCCAAATCCCTGCGCGTCCGAGCGGCCAAAAAACTCGTGGCCGCCGACATCACCACCGAGGAGTATCCCGGCTTCGCCACCGACATGCAGGCGCAGTTCATGGCACTCGCGACACAGGCGCACGGTGTTTCTCGTGTGCGCGAAACGATCTTCGAAAATCGCTACCTCCATGCCAGCGAAATAATGCGCATGGGCGCTAACATTACAGTTGAGGGAAATCTCGCTACCGTCACCGGCCCCACTCCGCTGAGCGGCGCGCCCGTGACGGCATCCGACTTGCGCGCCAGTGCTTCGCTGGTGCTTGCCGGACTGGTGGCCAACAATACGACGTGGATCAACCGCGTCTATCACATCGACCGCGGCTACCAGCAAATCGAAGAGAAGCTCCGCGCTATCGGCGCCAGAATCGAACGCGTTTCGTAGCCTGCGGCGTTGCACTTCCTAATGTTTGGCTATCCCTCATCGCTGATAATAAAGGACATAGATGCCGCAGCACTCGACGCACTAGCCATTCCTATCGCGCAACCGGTCGCGCCGATCCTCGGTTCCCGCCCTGCTCCAAAAGCGGCCAACGAAACCAAGGAATCCGCCACTGAGCCGGAAGTCGATTTGAAAATAGGCTGCAGCGAAGGGATCAGTTCCGCCAGCATACTCGACGAGCTGTAGTCATTTCAGTTCCATCACAATCGAATTAACTCCCGACGCGATTGTTAGCCCGCCGCTTCGGTCTTCGCAAGCTTGTCCCGCTGGTCGCGCAGGACGGCCTTGCGGCTCAAGCGAATTTTGTTTCCTTCGATTGCCAGCACCTTCACCAGAATCTGGTCGCCTTCCTTCAGCTCGTCGCGAACCGCGCGAATACGCTGCTCCGCGATTTCGCTGATATGCAACAGCCCGTCCGTGCCCGAAAAAATTTCAACGAACGCGCCGAATTCCGCTATGCGTACAACGGTTCCCAGATACGTCTTACCTATCTCGGCGGTCGCAGTGATATCGCGAATCATTTTCAGCGCCGCTTCTGCCGCGGTCCCGTTGTTCGCGAATACGTGCACCTTGCCGTCGTCCATCACGTCGATCTTCACACCAGTGGCTTCGATGATCGAACGAATCTTCTTGCCGCCGGGCCCGATCAGGTCGCGAATCTTATCCGTTGGAATCTGCAGCATGTAAAGGTGCGGAGCGTAGGTGGAAATCTCGGTGCGGCCGGCAGAAATCGTGGGGTCCATGATATCGAGGATCTCCAGCCGTGCCTTGCGCGCTTGCGCGAGCGCTTCCCGCATCATGGTGATGCTGACGCCCGTCACCTTAATGTCCATCTGCAATGCTGTAATTCCCTGCCTTGTGCCCGCAACCTTGAAGTCCATATCGCCGTAGTGATCTTCCGCCCCGGCGATGTCCGTCAGAATCGCATATTTCTCGCCTTCGACAACCAATCCCATCGCAATTCCGGCGCAGGGCGACTTGAGCGGTACGCCCGCATCCATCAGCGAGAGAGAGGCGCCACAGACCGTAGCCATCGACGATGAACCGTTCGACTCGAGAATGTCGGACACCACACGCATCGCATACGGAAAATCCGTCTCGGCCGGCAGCAGGTTCCCCAGGGCTCTTTCCGCGAGCGCTCCGTGGCCGATTTCGCGCCGGCCCGGCCCGCGCAGGAACTTCACTTCGCCCACCGAAAACGGCGGGAAGTTGTAGTGCAGCATGAATCGCTTGAACGACTCTTCCTCGAACAGCAGATCGAGCCGCTGCTTGTCTTCCTTAGTTCCAAGAGTGGTCGTAACCAACGCCTGGGTCTCGCCGCGCGTGAAGAGGGCCGAGCCGTGAACGCGAGGCAGCACCCCCACTTCGCAGGTGATCTTGCGAATCTGATCGAATGCGCGCGCATCCGGCCGGCGCTTGCGGTTGAGCATCTCGTCGCGGAAGATGCGTTCGCGCAACCGCTCGAATGCGCGATACGCAAGCTTGCGCCGTTCTTCGTCCTCTTCCGGTATCGAGTCAAGAATCTCTTTCTTGATTTCGTCCACCAGCCCATAGCTTTCTAGCTTCGGATGCTTCGCCGTATCGAGCGCGTCTTGGAGGCTGGTTCCGTATTTCTGCGTCAAGCTTGCGTAGAGCGCGTCGTCGAACGCCGGCGGCTTCACAGAGACTTTCTCAGGCTTCACGCGCGAGTGCAGCTCACGAATCGCGGCGATGATCTTGCGAATCGCGGCGTGGCCAAATTCCAACGCCTCCACCACCGTATCTTCGGAAACTTCAAGCGCGCCCGATTCCACCATCACGATTGCGTTGTCCGTGCCCGCAATGACGATGTTCAAATGGCTGCTTTTCTGTTCCGCAACCGTGGGATTAATGACAAGCTTGCCCTCGAGCGAGCCGACGCGCACCGCTGCCATCGGATCATTAAATGGGATCTTCGAGATATACAGCGCCGCCGAAGACGCTGTCAGCGCGATCACGTCGGGATCGTTTTCACTGTCGGCGGAAAGAACCATCGCCACGATCTGCGTCTCCGTCGCCCAGCCTTCCGGGAACAGCGGCCGGAGAGGCCTGTCCGTCAAGCGCGACGTCAGAATTTCGCGCTCCGAAGGGCGCCCTTCGCGCTTGAAAAATCCTCCGGGAATCTTGCCAGCCGAGTATGTGTACTCGCGGTAGTCCACCGTAAGAGGCAGAAAATCCTTCTCCGTCGCCTTGTTATCCATGCAGGCCGTCGCCAGCACTACTGAATCGCCATAACGCGCCACAACGGCGCCGTGCGCCTGCCGGGCCATCTTGCCCGTTTCGAGTGTCAAAGTACGGCCGCCCAGTTCCACACTCACTTGTTCAAACATCAATTCACTTCCTTCTGCCCCGGATCACCGGGAACACTGATTGGATGCGAGAGACAACTCTCGGGAAATCTTTCGAAGAGGACAAAGAGGAAGAAACGAAGCGGGACGATTACCTGGCAACCGACCTTGCGCTAGACGGCTCTGCCGGCCCGCATGCCGCCTGAAAGCTCTGGTTTGTGCGGAGGAAAAATGCGCGGCGCGCGGGGCTCGTCTGGAATTCCGCGTTACTTGCGCAAGCTGAGTCGTTCCACAATCTCGCGATACCGATCCGGGTCGCGCCGGTTCAGATAGTCCAGCAGTCGCCTGCGCTTGTTGACCATCATGATCAACCCGCGTCGCGAAGCATGATCTTTTGCGTGGGACTTCAGGTGGGTGGTGAGGTAGTTGATCCGTTCGCTCAACAACGCGATCTGCACTTCCGGTGACCCGGTATCCTTCGGATGCGTCCGGAACTGTTCGATTAATTCCGCTTTAAGTTCGCTCACCCTGCCCCCTCATCTGAACCGCCGCAGCCCTGCTCTCTCTATGTCTGTTCTTCGAGATTAAAATGCTAGCACACAGCTAAACCCATGCCAACAAAGAATTTTTCGGAAAACAGGCGCGAAAATCGTCCAAGGCGACCTTCAGGTGAATCCAGTATTCCCGCAAAAAGAAATGTGTATCCAGAGTGGCGCTACAGCGCCGGTGAATCGTCACCCAGCATGATTCGTCTCACAATTTTGATCGGCGGGAATCCCTGCCTCATGAAATTATTGTGGAAGGCCTCCAGCGAGAATGCCGCCACTTCCTTCCGCTTCATATCTTCGCGCAACTTGAGTATCTCGAGCTTTCCGAGCGTGTAATACAAGTACGTCGCATCCGCGGTTCCGCGCTTCGTCTCCACCAGTCCCACTTCTTTCGACTGATAGCCTTCCTTCACGAAAAAATCTACCGCTTGATCGAAGCTCATGGTACCGCGGTGCATTTCGATTCCCACAACGAAGCGCGCGTTCCGCAGCAGAGCGTCCTGCAGCTGGCCGAGGCGGATCAGTCTTGACTCGCGCACGTCCTTCGCGCCGACGCCCGGCTGCCCGAAGCCTTCGTCGAGCATCATTTGCTCGCAGTAGTGAGCCCAACCCTCCGAATTGCTTGCGGCGCCAATTAGCTTGCGCACTTTGCTCGGCGCCGATCCTACCCAGAGAAATTGAACGTAATGCCCGGGATAAGCTTCATGCACGGCGGTGCTGATGATCGTTCCCACATTGAACCCCGCCATGCCCTTCGATCTGCTCTGGCGTGTCTCCCGCCGCGGGAAGCGTCACGTTGAAGTAAGCCTCCGTCGCAATCTTCTCGAAAGGCCCCGGCGTATCCATCGACGCAAAAGTGGTGGCGCGCTCGAACGGTGGAGTCTCTTCCAAAATGGGGCGCACTTCAGACGGGATCGTGATGATGTGCTTCTCTCGAATAAATCCAATTAGTCCGTTGAATGTATCGCGAAACGCCTGCAGCAAGTGGTCCGGCTTCGGATGGTCGGCATCCAATTCGCCGAGCACCTCGCGTGCCGTCTTGTTCGGCTCGAGCTCCTTCGCGATGCGCTTGAACTCGTCCTGATTCTTTCGCAGATCGGCTCGGCCCACTTCGAGCAGGCGGTCGAGCGGAATATCCACCATCTCGTCATAGAGCAGCTTCTTCGAGAATGTGTCGGCGCCGAGACGAAAGTCGCCGTTCGAACGCGGCAATAGATCGGTCTTGAGCCACTGTTGGTAATTTTGGAGCTCGGAGATCACCGCGGCGTTGCTCTTCGCGAACTCCGTCTTCACACTCGCATCCTTCGCGTCTGCAAACGCCGCCGGAACGTCGTTCTGAAAAAATGCGACAAGCCCCGGAAGCTGTTCGAGCGCGATTTCCGTGTAAACGCGCGGCGGGTTCTTCAAGTTCTGCCGAGCCGCGGCAAAAACCGCGGGCATCAGCTTTTCCCGCGCGATCGCGGAGCGCAGCCGTTCGTCGGGAGGCGCGAATCGGCGGCTCATAAGAACGTAAACGCTGTTGCTGATGCCGCTCGAATAATTGTCCGGATTCTTTTCCCACGGACGAACGGTCTCCAGCGTCAGCAGAGCGCCGCGAATGCTCGAAAGAAGCATCTCCTGATCGATGGCCTGATTCCGGTCCAGGCTCTTCGGATCAACGGCGCCAATGCGCTTTTCAAATTCATGCAGCGCTGCGACTTCTGCGTCTACCCCCTTGCGCGAGTAGTCCTCAAGCAATGAATCGTACTGATGCAGGCCGTCGGCGGTGCCCTCAGTGGGCGCAAACTTGAAACGCACCTGTTCAAAATATTCATCAACAAGTGAGTCCCATCCCTGCGCCGGGTTCTTTACGGCACCCGCGCCGATCCCTGGCGGATGCGCGACCGCAATCCCTCCCGAGCAGAGTAAACAAATCATTCCAGCGAATTTGCGCACGCAAACCTCTCTTCAAATGAATTTGTGCCTGGGAAGCGTACTGTAAGTAGGACCCCTCAGGGAAGGGGCGCCAAGGGAAAACGCCCGGAGTTCACGCTATTTTCTCGCGCGCCGTATAGAGCGTTCGCCGTTTACGATTTTCCGCCCTTAATAAGCGAGAGGAACTCGTCGCGCGTTTGCTTATTTTCGCGGAACGCGCCCAGCATCGCGCTGGTCATGGCCGCCGAATTCTGCTTCTCCACGCCGCGCATCACCATGCACAGGTGCCGCGCCTCGATAATTACGCCGACGCCCTCCGGGCTGAGCCGCTCTTGAATTGCCTTGGCAATCTGGCTCGTCAGCCGTTCCTGAATCTGCAGCCGTCGCGCGTACATGTTCACCAGCCGCGCGATTTTGCTCAGTCCCACCACTTTCTTGCTCGGAATATAAGCCACGTGGCACTTCCCGAAGAACGGCAGAAGATGGTGCTCGCACAGGCTGTACAACTCGATATCTTTCACCACCACCATCTGGTCGTAGCAGACGCTGAACATCGCCCCATTCAGCAATTTATCGGGATCGGTGCGATAGCCGCTCGTCAGATACCGCATCGCCTTCTCGAATCGTTCGGGCGTGCGGCGCAACCCCTCGCGGTTAGGATCCTCGCCGATCAGGACGATCATCCGGCGAATCAAATCGGCGATAGTCTCGGCCCCGGCGGTTTCAGGCATTACGATTTCAGTTGTCTCGCTCATGTTCGTGTCGCTCCCCGTTAATTCCCCGTCGCGTTCTCTCCGGCATATTCAAAACTATTCTTGCTCGTTTCTTCGATGCGGACGCGCTCGAGTCGCGCCAACGGAAATCTCTCCAACCGCCGGTAAATTTCGCGGCACACGTTTTCAGTCGTCGGCACGATCGCCTGAAACTCCGGCACCTCTTCATTCAAATATTTGTAGTCGAACGCTTCGACCACTTCCCTCTCGACGAAAAGATCGAGATCGCCAAGGTTCGCAATCATTCCCGTCACTGGGTCCACCGGTCCCGTAAGTGTCACCTCAACAATGTAGTTGTGCCCGTGTCCCAAAGGGTTGTTGCACTTGCCGTACATGCGCGCATTTTCTTCCGCGCTCAGCTTCAGACTGTGCAGCCGATGCGAAGCCGCAAAGCGATATCGCCGCGTCAACGATATTTTGGGAGAAGTATTCACGGGCGCGCTCCCGCACCGTTCGCAGAACCGGCCGTGCAATCCGCAAACAAATCCGGTGATTCGTACAACCTCACGCGATCGAGCTTGCCCCTCCGGATCCTAGGCTGGAGCAGTTTCCAAATCACCGTTGCGATGTTCTCGCACGTGGGAATCTGCCCGGCAAGTTCCGGCACCTCGTAATTCAAATGACGATGATCCATGCGATCCACCACTTCGCGCTGCAGAATGTCCTTCAGCTCCTTCAGATCCAGCACCATTCCGGTGGCCGGGTCGGGCTCGCCGGCAATTGTCACTTCCAGGACGTAGTTGTGCCCGTGCCCATGCGGATTATTGCACTTCCCAAAAACGCGCTTGTTCTCCTCCGCCGACAAATCTGGATTGTGATAAAAGTGCGCGGCGGAAAACTCGACCTTGCGCGTGATCCGGATCATGGCGTCCTAGAAGGGTACGCCCTTCCCTTCCACTCAACCCTGCCAAAAGTGTTCTTCCACCACGAAACTACAAGAGCCGCAGCGTAGAGACACATTCCCAGCGCGTAATATTGGATGTACGAAGCAGGATACAGATTCCGCCGCAGCTCCAGCGCGTACGCCAGCTGCCTCTCCGCGATAGTCGAAAGCAGGAACAGCGGCAGCCATAACACAGAGAGCCCGTACGAATGCGAAAGATACAGCCAAAGCAAGATAAACACTGCCATCTGAAACACCGGCAGCACCTCAACTATCTCAATAGCGAGCGAACCCGCCGTTCCGCCGATCAGCGGATAAAGATTTTTCGTCCATCCCTGCCACATCGCACGAAAATCCCTGTACATGCGCGTGCGAACAATCCCATACCCAGGCGCAAAATAGATCGTGCCGCCCGCTCGCTTCACGCGCTTCGCCAGTGCGACGTCCTCGAGAATCTCCCCAGCAATCGCCGAATGCCCTCCGACGCCGTCGTATGCGTCGCGCTGCACCACTAAGAACTGGCCATTCGCCGCGGCATCGGGCGTGGCGCGATCGTTCACACGCGCGTACGAATAGTGCTTCGAGAGCCGCCAATAAACGAACGGAATCATCGCCCGTTCCCACAGCGTCCCCAACTCCTGCTCGGGAGAATATGAAACCAGCACCGCGTCATGCTCAGCCGCATCATCCAGCGCTCGACGCGCGGCTCCCGGCAAGTGATATGTATCAGCGTCCGTAAACAGCAGCCAATCGCCCTTCGCCGCCGCAGCTCCGATCGAAACCGCATAGTTTTTCCCGGTCCAACCCGTAGGCAACTCGCCTGTCGTCAGAATCTTCAGTTTCGCCACGCGCTCGGAAAGCTCCGTCAAAATCGAGGCCGTCCCATCGGTCGATTGATCGTTGATTACAATCACCTCTTCGATCTCAGCCTGCGCCGCCACGGACTCTACCGCTCGCGCGATCGACGCTTCTTCGTTCCTGGCCGGAATGATGGCGGAGACCAAGGCGCTTTTTCCTGTTCCGCGGGGCTTTTTTAGTGTTCTCTTCGGCTGGCGGATGCCCTTATTATAGTTGGCTTGGACACAGGATTGAAACGGAAACTCAATACGGGGCTTGTACTGGCGTTTATCGCCGGACTGCTGTTCCTCTTCGCTCGTCCGGACTACCGCCAGGGCGAGGCCAGCATGCACGGACAAAAGGAAATTGATTTCGCGCTCACTCTCAACGGCAAGCCCGCGCACCTATCCGATCTGCGCGGCAAAGTTGTGCTGCTGAATTTCTGGGCCACTTGGTGCCCGCCCTGTGTTGACGAAGCGCCCTCCCTGAACCTGTTGCAGCAAAGAATCGCTTCGCGGGGCGGCACCGTTCTCGGCGTCAGCGTGGATGATGACGAGGACGCCTACCGGCAGTTCCTCACTACCTACGGCCTCCTCTATCCCAACTATCGCGACACCTCGAAAAAAATCGCGCCCGAGTACGGAACCTCAATGTACCCCGACACCTACGTCATCAACCGCGAAGGCCGCATCGACCGCAAAATTATCGGCCCTCAGGATTGGACCAGCCCCGACATGACCGCGTACCTCGACACGCTCCTCAACTCTAAGTAGCGTTTCAAGGTGTTAGGTGGGAGCCCCCTGCTTCAGCAGGGGGAGCTGGACTTCAGTCCAGCGGAAAAGCGCTCCGTCTCAAAATGGGCTTCAGTCCCGGGATTTCTCCAGCGCAAAAGCGCCCGCTCTCCCGAAACGCTCAAGCTCCTGCCAGCATAAACGCGGGGCTCTCCCTGCTTCCGCGGGAAAGTACCGCCTGTTCTCAGACAGACTCTTTAGCCCCTGAGGAATGCGTCTCTCGCCTCCGGCGCAAATTAAGACATCGCCCATCTTGGCCCGGCTTGACGAAATGAATCAGTTCACCTAGTATACCCCTAGGGGGTATACGAGTTTTATGCCAATGCGAAATGCGAACACCCGCGCGCGTAAAGCAGTCGCGGTCGACGCCGAAACCAAAAGTGCAAATCAAAATCGTCTGCGCCGCATTGAGGGCCAGGTCCGCGGCCTCCAGCGCATGGTCGCCGGGGATCGCTACTGCGCCGACATCCTCGTTCAACTTTCCTCCGTGCAGGAGGCGTTGCGCGCCGTGGGACGAGCGCTGATGCGCAATCATCTGCGTCACTGCGCGTCACAAGCGATCCGCAAAGGCAGCTCCGCCGAGGCCGAAGCCATGTACGACGAGCTGTTGCACCTGATCTACACGCACGCCCGATAGGAACCGCCGGAAAATTGCCCAGGAATCGAAAATGAAAATTGAACAAATGGAACGCGATCCGGTTTGCGGAATGTCCGTCCAACCCGCGCAAGGCAGTGCAATGGTCAATCATGCTGGAAAGACGTACTTCTTTTGCTGCGCCGGTTGCGCCGCAAAATTTCGCGGGGAACCTGAAAAATACCTTACTCCTCGGACACCGTCGCCCTCCGACTCTCGCGACCCCAAGACGTTAGCCGCGCAAAAATCTTCGTTCATTTGCCCTATGGATCCGGAAGTCCTCGCGGAGCGTCCCGGCCCGTGTCCCAAGTGCGGTATGGCGCTCGAACCTGCCCTGCCGCTGCCTCCAAGCACGCGCGTCGATTACACCTGCCCGATGCATCCTGAAATTGTTCGCGACGCGCCCGGCTCGTGCCCCATCTGCGGCATGGCTCTCGAACCTCGCACGACCTCCATCGATGACGAGCAAAATCCCGAGCTCGCCTCGATGACGCGCCGATTCTGGATTAGCGTCGGTCTCACGATTCCTGTCCTTGTGCTCGGAATGTCGGACTTGATTCCGGGCCAGCCGTTTCAGCACTGGCTCGGAATGCGCGCGATCGCATGGCTCGAACTGCTTCTCGCAACTCCCGTCGTCCTGTGGGCGGGCTGGCCATTCTTCGAGCGCGGCTGGGCATCGCTCGTAAATCGCAGCCTCAATATGTTCACGCTGATCGCACTCGGCACCGGCACTGCGTACGTTTACAGCGTGATTGCAGTTCTCTTCCCCGATATATTTCCGCCGTCGTTTCGCGATATGAGCGGCGGCGTACCGGTCTACTTCGAAGCCGCTGCGGCAATCACCACGCTCGTCTTGCTTGGGCAGGTGCTCGAACTGCGCGCGCGCAGCCGGACTTCTACCGCGATTCGTTCTCTGCTCAAGCTCTCACCGAAAACCGCGCGCCTGGTTCGCGCCGATGGCACCGAAATCGATGTCCGGCTCGAACACATTACGGTGGGCGACCAGCTCCGCGTACGTCCCGGCGAGAAAGTGCCCGTGGATGGAGTAATCATTGACGGGAACAGCTCGATCGACGAATCCATCATGACCGGCGAGCCGATTCCAGTCGAAAAGAACGCCGGCAACGGCGTCATCGGCAGCTCCGTGAACGGCACCGGTACCTTCGTGATGCGCGCCGAACGCGTTGGCAGCGACACATTGCTAGCCCAAATCGTGCGTATGGTAAGCGAGGCGCAGCGAAGCCGTGCGCCCGTCCAAAAACTCGCCGACCGTGTTGCCTCGTTCTTCGTTCCGGCAGTCGTGCTCATCGCGCTCGCCGCGTTCGCAATCTGGGCCACCGTTGGGCCCGCGCCGAAAATGGCGCACGCGCTGCTTAACGCTGTCGCCGTACTGATCATCGCGTGTCCCTGCGCACTGGGCCTCGCCACGCCGATGGCGATCATGGTCGGCACCGGCCGCGGCGCGCTCGCCGGAATCCTCGTAAGAAACGCCGAGGCGCTCGAAATTCTTGAAAAAGTCGACACGCTCGTCGTCGACAAGACTGGCACGCTCACCGAAGGCCGCCCCCGCGTCACATCCATCACGCCCGCAGCGGGCTCGAGTGATCTTCAGCTCTTGCGCATGGCTGCGACCCTCGAGCGCGGCAGCGAGCATCCGCTCGCCGCCGCGATCCTCGCCGCCTTAAGCGAACGCCATCTCGAACCCGGCGCTCTCGCCGATTTTCATTCGCGCACAGGCAAAGGCGTCACCGGAGTTGTCGACGGAAAGAAATCCGCGCTTGGCAATCGCGCTCTCTTCGCGGATCTCGGAATCGATCTTGCCGCGCTCGACGAATGCGCTAAATCTCTCGAGGCCGAAGGCCAGACCGTAATGTTCGTCTCCTCGGACGGCAAAGCCGCTGGCATCATCGGCGTCGCCGATCCGCTCAAGTCCAGCGCGCCCGAAGCGATTGAGCGCCTTCACCGCGAAGGCATCCGCATTGTGATGCTAACAGGCGACAACCGCGCCACCGCGGAAACCGTTGCGCGCAAACTTGGAATCGAGGAAGTACACGCGGAAGTTCTGCCCGGCGACAAAGCCGAAATCGTGAAGCGCCTTCAGTCCGAAGGCGGTATTGTCGCCATGGCAGGCGACGGTATCAACGACGCGCCCGCCCTCACGCAAGCGAACGTCGGCATCGCCATGGCCACGGGAACCGACATCGCCATGGAAAGCGCCGGCATCACGCTTCTCCGCGGAGACCTTCGCGGCGTCGCGCGCGCCCGAACTCTCAGCCGCGCGACCATGCGCAACATCCGCCAAAATCTCTTCTTCGCGTTCGCTTATAACTCCCTTGGAGTCCCGATCGCAGCAGGTGTGCTCTACCCATTCTTCGGCCTGCAGCTCAGCCCGATTCTCGCCAGCGCCGCAATGACGTTCAGTTCCGTCTCGGTGATCGCGAACGCCCTGCGTCTCCGTCACCTAAAGCTATAAGCGCGCGCCACGCTCTGTCTGTGCCGCGCGGCGCGCAAGTCTCCTGCTATAATCCCGCCCATGACGTTCATGACCGTATCCTACGAACTTCAACACGCACTCGGCCCCGACGATTTTCGCGCTCTCGGCCGCTTTGCCAATACCTATGGCCTGCAGAAATACCGCTTCGACGAGAAAACGAACCACCTTCACTTCGACTACGACGCCTCGCGGCTAAATGAGTCCATCGTCGAGCATGTCTTGCGAGACGCAAGAATTCCTGTACTGCGCAAGCTCCCCCCTGCTTAGAAAATGGCCAGCAAAGCGCTTGCGTGGAAGGGTTGGCCGGTTGTCGCGCATTCCGTGCGAACGGCGGTGGCAGCCGTAGCTTCGTTGCTGACAGCGCGATTATTTCGGCTGCCGGCGTCGTACTGGGCGCCGATTACAACTCTGGTGATCGTGCAGTCGTCGCTAGGCGCGGCGCTCAAGGTTTCCGCGCAGCGCTTCGTTGGCACGACACTTGGCGCGGTGGTTGGCGCGATTGTGGCCACCTACTTTGGGCCGCGCGTGCTTGTGTTCGGCATAGGCATCTTTGTTCTGGGAATCCTGTGCGCCGTGGTTCGCACGGACCGACCCGCCTATCGGTTCGCCGGCCTGACTCTGGCAATCGTACTGCTGATACCTCGAACGGAGCCTGCGTGGCGATACGCCTTTTACCGGTTCGCCGAAGTGTCCATCGGCATCGCAGTGGCGCTGATATTCGCGTTGGTGTGGCCAGAGACTGAGCCCGCGCAACCGGTGAAAACTTGAATTTTTTCCGCTATCCTTCGCAGTGGATGTCGCGATGCCCAAGAAAAAAGTAGGGGCCCCCGCTTGGGTTCGGGAGCCCCGAAGGTCGCGTTCCGTAGATTCGGCCTAGGCGTGGCCGAACCATGGGGTCATCCATCCAGCTTCCCTCTCAGAGGCAGGTGGGAACGACCCGTTCCGTCTTGTGTCTGGGCCCCTTCCTCCCCATTCACCCGACGGTGCGGATCGTGTAGGAACGCGACCCACGCCTCCACTGTGCAAGCCCATGGCCGAACGGTTGGTTCCGGCCGGGCGTGCTCGATCCAAGGTTTTCAACGACTTGAAGAACTCGCGACCACTGCGATACTCGGGTCCAGTTTTCAATTCGGGAAGCGGCTTCCCACCTTGGCACTCCGCCCTCTCGCAGTCACTGCGACATCCCTCGCGTCAGCTCCCCATAGTTCCTCGCGAGACACATTGAGTGCCCGGCATGCGCGGCCGCCTTGTTCGCCGCTGTCCTCTGACGCATAATGGAATCGGAACTCGCTCTATGAAGAAATCGTTCATTGTGCTCCTGGTTGCGCTGGCGGGCGCTGCTTGCCTCGCGCTCGGAATAGCTGCGCCGCGCGTCCACAACGTGACGTCTACTACAGCGCGCACGTCCGGCACATCGGGCGCACCTTCTGCCGCCCCGAGCGCCATGCCATCCGCGCGAACAGCTGCCAGCACGAAGGTCGCGCGGACTTCTGCGGTGCCTGACGGAGAGCCTCAATCGCAAGGACAGAGGATTATTCGTTTCGCGAATAATCCGCAGGCTGTCCCACCGTTCCTGGTGAACGATCTCGATGGCAACGTGGTTTCCACCGCGGCGCTGCACGGAAAAGTTGTGCTGCTCAATTTCTGGGCCACGTGGTGCCCTCCTTGCCGCGAGGAGATTCCCGAGCTGATCGATCTCGCGGAGCGTTACAAAGATACGCTGCAAGTGGTCGGCATCTCGATGGACGACGCGGACGCGGCCCAGGTGAAGCTGTTCGCGACGCGTATCGGGATCAATTACCCGGTGATTATGGGCGGCCACGAAATCATCACGCCCTACGGCGGAGTTCCGGCGCTGCCCACCACGTATATCGTGAATCGCGACGGCCGCATCGTGCAAAAGCACGTCGGCCTCTATCCCACGTATATCTACGAGGACGAAATCCGCGCGCTGCTGGACATGAAGGTTGACGCGACCGTTCAGACATTCGAAGATACCGGGCAGATTTTCCTGAAGAATGCCGCGCTGGCCACCGCGCTCCCCGGGGTCGAGTTCGCGGGACTCACGCCGGAACAAAAGAAAATCGCGCTGAAGCGGCTGAACTCGGAAGGCTGCGATTGCGGATGCAAGCTGACGCTCGCGCAGTGCCGCATCAACGACACGCTCTGCCCCGTCAGCAAAAGAATCGCCGCTCAAGTAGTAAAAGAAGTCGCTGAATTCTCCACTCCTCCCCCGTCCGCTCCAACTCCCTCGCAAAATAAGTAGCTCGCCTTCCTTAAACGGTCCGCGAACCGCCGGGCTTGATGCCGGGAATTTCCGGCGAGCCGGGGGCTGCGGGAATTTGTTTTGCTGCGCTTCCCGCCGTGCTCTCAACCTTAGCATCTGCTCCGTCGCCCTTGCCATTCGGGCGATCGGCTGAGAGAAAACGCATCGCGGTGGCAGCGAGTCCGTCCAGAGCGCTGCCTCCGCCATTTCCGCCTCCACCTGTTACGAGAATGTCTGGCACAAACTTCGCACGTCCTTCGGCAAGCGCGGAGATGACGTTGACGAGCGCCGTCGCGTTCGGCCCCAGCGCGCTGACTTGCGCTTGGAACCCCTTCGCGCGCGCGAGGCCCACCGCTTCGATTTCGGCGCCCTTCGCCGTGCCGGTCTGACGGATGTACTCCGCTTCGCCGCTCGCTTCCGCGGTGCGGGCGTCGGCGTTGTTCTTCTTGATCGAAATTCCAACTTTCGACCGCGCAAGGTCGGCCTGCATATCCGCCGTGCCTTTCGCCTGCTCCATCTCGATGCGCTGGTCCTCGGCGGCCCGCTGCTTCTTGAACGTTTCGATTTCCTGGTTGGCGATTTCGCGATGCGTGAGCACGGTCACCATGTCTTCCGGCAGCACCACGTCCTGTATGTACACGCCTTTCGTTTCCACCTGATATTGCTCGAGCTGTTGCTTGATGTGCGCGAACGCTTCCTCCTGCACCTGTTTGCGGGTCTCGATGAAGCGAATGGCAGGCATGCTTTGCAGAGTGTCGCGAAAGTGATTGCCGACAGCTGCCTGCAAGACTTCGTTAACGAGATTCTTCATCGTGCCGACCATGGAAATCACGCGCGGAGCCTTTGTATCCGGCACGTGAATCTGCACCTGCAAGTCGATGCGGAAGATGAAGCCCTCACTGCTCTTCGCTACGATTTGCTGCAATTGCGCGTCGAGGTTGTGGGCTTCGGAAACTGCGTCCGCCCAATTCAAATTCAAAATTGCCGTCGGCACAATTTCCGCTTCGTAACAGCGCGGATTGAGCGGATATTTTCCGGTGCGCAACGAATCCTGCCACACGCCGCGGCGTCCGGGACGTACGAGCGAGCCATATTTGAAATCCTCGCCCGACATATCCTGCGTAACGAGTCCCACGTAAGCCTTGATGACGGCCACTTCGCCCTGCTTCACCACCATCATCGGGACCAGCTCGACGCTGACAAGAAACGGATTCAACGCATAAGCGCCGTAGAGCAACGGATCGTGCTGCAATCCGATTTTTCCGCCGCGATCGAGGAACGCCTGGTAGTCCTGATAGTTGTTGTGCAGCTCGTTTTTGCTGCCGAGAAGCGTCTCGATAATTTCCTGATCCGTGGCGCCCTTCTTTTCCATGTCGAGCATGTCGGCGAACCCGCCGAGACGGCTGGCGATGTCGCCGGAAGGAAGCGGATCGCCGTCGTACGTGGTCACGATGCCGATCACGTCGACCACGCCGGCTTTCCCTTGCGGCTGCGGCTCGATTCGAACCAGCTCCAACTGCGCGGCGTGTAGGCCAAAGGCTTCGGGTGATAGCGTCCCGGTCTTTCCGATTTTGTCGCGCAGCTCGGGAGAAACCGGCAGACCGTACACCTGGCTGCGCGTGATCACCATGAATGCGATCGGGTGAATTGGCACGAGTGTTCCCGGCGGCAGCACCGGCCGCTGCACGCCTTTCTGTCCGCCGTTCAGCACGAACGATTTCAAATCGGAGAAATTCGCAAACCCCGTTTTGTAGACCGCCGATTTCGCGCCGATCGGCAGCGGCGCTCCCACTTGGGCGATGACTACGCCGATCTGGTTTGCGGGGACCTGCACCCAGGGATATTTGTCCACCGAGTAGAGCGACCACGGCTTCCAGCGAAGTCCCGGCATGAGGAGCTCCGCCTGGTAACCGGCCTCGCCGTCGAATGCGATGGGATTGTCTTTGGCAAGTTTCTTCCAAGAGAAACGCTTGGTGACCAAGCCGACTTCTGTCGGCCCGATGCGGTGAATCGAGTGCAGTGCGGAAAACACGAGGACGGCCAGAACCACAAGAGCCGCGACCAAAAGATACGATATGCCAAACATGAGAGCCTCTCTCTTCAATCGTGCGTCTGCGCGAGATTCGAGACGGAGGGTAGCTGCCGTTCGAAGTGCCGCTAAGATAGCGGCACGTGCTTCATCCGTCAAGCGAAGGGCGGTGGCTACGACGAGTCGCTGCGGATGCGTCAAGAGCTACTTAAACTTGCTTGTATCCAAAGAGCAGCCACACGCCGTTCTCTCTGTGGAACTCCAGTACAAGCCTCGCGCTGCCATTTTCGAAAATAAAGTCAGCCGTTATAACTCCGCGCCACGTGGCGGGCTCACCCATCGACGTAACCTTGTAGCCGATCTCCTTGACACTCTTTATTCGGCCATACTTTGACTCGACGGTTCCTTGCTGAGCCACAAACGCGTCGTACGGCATCGCTTCGCGGAATTCCAAACTGCACAGGCGATATGCGTCTCCAAAGTAGTGTCTGACGACCGCGCTAGAGTAGTCGGCGAACGCTCGTTCCACATTTTTCTTTTCCCGCTCGACCGCGAGAAACCGCGGGGAAAGTGCAATCATCGCCACCAGCCAAACTACGACGATGGCGGATAGCAGGTACTGCGAGCGTCTACTCAATGGCGTCAGCGTCGGTGCGGAAGCGCTGCGAAGTGAGGGGTACCCTGCAGCGGTCGGATCCCCGCGGAACGGGTAGTGGCTCGTCTAATCGTTAGGGAAGCTCGCAATTGCTTTTCTCACTGACTCCGGAACGCCATCGCAGCTTGCAATGTTATCGTGTTCCGACCAGCCGAATAGAGGCGGGTGGTCAGGACCCTCGTTAATCGGTCCCCAGATTACTTTGCCTGAAGTATCGGCGTACCCGAAGTGCCGGTCATTTGTCCAGAATGGCGATACTTCTTTCTCACCGGCTTGGAGACTTGGATCGCTGACACTTTTGAAACCGCCCGCGCCCTCAAAATCGAGATGGAACGCGAACTTTCCCGATTTGTCTATAAACCCGTTCTCGCTGCCTTTCTTTGCAGCTGCCAAGCCGTTGGCAAATTCCTGAGCGTCATCGAACTCAAATGGGATCACGATATGTCCGTCTCGATCGATGTAGCCCCACTTGTCGCCGCGCTCAACAGCGGCAAGTCCTTCGGAAAAACTATGGATCGAGTCGTACACGAATGGGATCGCAACCTCGCCTTGCAGATCCAGGTAGCCGTCTTTGTCGTTCTGTGAAGCGGGTATCCGGCCTTCAGAAATCGAATAGGCAATTAGGTATTCAAATCCGCTTGAAATCACTTTGCCCGTTTTGTCAATGATGACATCCTCGTCTTTGGATTTGGCCCGCCCCGCACCTTCGTTGAAGTAATAAGCCTCCTCAAATTGAGGCCGGATGACCTGGCGTCCGTCGGCATCGACAAAGCCCCACTTGCCTCCAGTTTCCACGGCGGCCAATCCGTCTTGAAAAAACAGCGCATCGTCAAATTCCGCTGGAATTTTCAAGTTGCCCTGAGCGTCTACAAACCCGATTTTCTCGCCCACGCGCTTGGGCACAATTTCGCCAGGGAGCGCAATTCGCTCGGGATGGACGTCGCCAGCGGCATCGAGCGAAACATAACGGCCGCAAACGTAAACCGTCGCTAAGCCGTGCCAGAAGTCTTCGCCCCAAATGTATTGAGGCCGAATAATAATTTTCCCTTGATGATCGATGTAGCCGTACTTTCCGTTTTGGACGACTACGAGTAAATCGCTGGGGTTTGTTTGGGGCGGAGAGGGGGTTTGAGCGCGAGCTGGAATGCTGCACACTAACGCCAGCATTGAGAGCAACATTGCCGCGGCGCGTGGAACGAATCGCATGCTTGTACGATTATATTCAAATCCAGTGGGTTGCCAATGCCTTCACGGTAATTCCCGATAATTGTAGAGAACAGCGAAGGCAAAAGAGCCGGCAAGATGCCTGCGTTACGAAATGCGCAGTGGCGCGTGCGGAATCGTGCACGCAGCCGCGACCGGAGTTGGCGATAAGCGAAGATGACGGGGCTGAAGCCCGTCGCTACGAAAGAGAGAGGAAGATGCCGGCCTGGAAGGCCGCCGCTACATAAGACACCCGGTCCCACTAGTCGGAGCGGAGGGCTTGGATTACGTCGACGCGGGCAGCGCGAGCTGCTGGAAGAACCGACGCGATCACCGCAGCGGCGAGCAGGACGAGCGCCGAGGCTACAACGGTCTCGCGGATACGAACTCGGGGGCGGTTCGCGGCCGAGGTGTGCTATAAAGCGGCATGGCCCGGATTAATTATTGCGTCGCGAAATTTTCGGAAGCGGTGCTGGGCATGGCGACCAGCGCGGAAAGCCTGCAGGACCGGTTGACGAAGGCCGTGGCGACGGACCTCAGCACGCTGAAGGTGGAGGATTTTCCGCTGCATCTGACGCCGCAGTTTCGCCACATCCGGGCGATTACCACGCGAACCGCCGCGGGCGACGAAGTGAGCGTGCAGGAAAAGGTGGGCGCGATGTCGAACGATGAGGCGCAGAGTTTGATTGAAAAGATTTTGGCGCTGTTTGAAGACGTGCAGGAACATTACTATCGAGAGCAGTTCGAACGCCGCAAGCCTGCCTGAGCGGCCGAGTTCGGCCCAAATTCAGGAACCGCGAAGTGGCGCGAGGCGCGCACGGCCGTAGGCCACGAACACCAGCAGCAATCCCACCACCGCCGGCCCCGACGCCTGGGCGGCGCCGTGGATCTGCAGAGTGACTACCGTCGCGCCGATCATGATAACCACCAGGCAGGACGCGGCGATTGGAGTGAGGACGGTCTTGATGCGGAACAGACCTGGGAGGATCAAGCCGAGCGCGCCGAGAATCTCGCACACGCCAATGAAATGGATGAAAAGTCCCGAGAACATCGGCATCTGCTTGGTCATCTCTTCCACCGGGATCATAAATTTCATCACACCAGAGAAAATGAAAAGAAGCGCCAGCAACCCCTGAATGATCCACAGCGCGTACGTCATGAACGCCTCCGAAATTTGATTTCGTCCGTATAGTTCGCAATCTTGAAGCGTGCATGGGAACACGGCAGCGCGATACGTTCAAGCTGAAATTTCATTTCGAAATACGAGGTTCCCGCCGAGTTCCTACATTCTTCACCCTATGGGAATGACTCGGGCCTCCTACTAGCATTCCGTGTTGTGCCAGGTGGCGTTCTGCAAATTCCGGCCCCGACGTTAATTTCCCAATCCACGCTGCCCGCGGCAGCTAAGCAACACGGGTGAGCGAAGGATGATTTGAGTGGAGGAAACAAAATGCGGATTTTCCCGTCTCTTCGTGCGTTGTTGTTCGCACTCGTAATGCTGCTGGCGCCGGCGGCGGCGTTCGCGCAAATCGGCATAACCGTTGCGTTCGGCCCGCCTGAACTTCCCATCTACGACCAGCCTATTTGCCCCGGCGACGGTTATATCTGGACGCCGGGTTACTGGGCCTATGCCGACGACGACTACTACTGGGTGCCGGGCACGTGGGTGCTCGCTCCGGAGGTCGGATTCTTCTGGACCCCGCCCTACTGGGCGTGGGGCGGAAGCGGATTCGTTTTTTATGACGGCTATTGGGGACCGGTTGTCGGTTTCTATGGCGGGATTGACTACGGCTTCGGCTACTTCGGTCACGGCTTTGAAGGCGGGCGCTGGGACCACGACCATTTCTTCTACAATCGCGCCGTGGCCAACGTCGACATTAACATCGTTCACAATGTTTATGAAACACGGGTCGAAGACACCAGATCTAGCCGCGTCAGCTTCAACGGCGGCAACGGCGGCATAAACGACCGTCCCAGGCCCGAAGAAGAAGCGGCCGCGCGGGAACGACACGTCCCGCCGGTAGCGGCGCAATCTCAGCACGTCCAAGCCGCCCGCTCGAACCCGCAGCTGCGCTCGTCCACGAATCACGGCAGGCCCCCGGTGGCTGCCACTCCCAGACCTGGCGCGTTTAACGACCGCGGAGTTGTGACTGCCCGAGAAGGAGGAAGAACCAATAATCCCGCGAACCAGCCAGGGCGCACTGAGAGTGGCGCATCTCGCTCCAACAATGAACCCGCGCGCAATGAGAGCGGCGCATCCCGAACGAACAACGCGCCTGCGCGAACCGACAGCGGCGCGTCTCGCTCGAATAATCCAGGCCACGTGAAGGACCTGCCTCCCATCGAGCGCCCCGCGCCTCCAAACACGGGCAATGCGAAGGCCGACCAGAGATACCAGCAGCAGCAGCAAAAGTTAAGCACGAGGCAGGATCAGGAACGTCAGAGGCTTCAGCAGAAGCAAGAGCAAGACCACCAGCGGCTGGATCAACAGAAGGCTAATGACGCGGCAAGGCAACAGACCGAACAGCGGCACCAGCAGCAGACGCAGCAATTGGTGCAGAAGCACACGCAGCAGCAACAGCAATTGCAGCAAAAACAGCAGCCATCGCGTCCGAGCCAGTCGAAACAAAAACCGTAGGAATTGAATAAGGCGAGGCATCCGCCGTCTGGCGGGTGCCTCCCTGCTGTTTTCGTCGCGACATCTTACCCTCGCTGCCCTAACACAGCGTATTTATCGCTACATCCCAAGTGGTTGAAAATCAGCAGTGGTGGTGGCTTGCAACCAGCCTCGACCCGTCCCAAGATTGGCCCCGGTTCTATCGCGCTGCCCGTATCTATCTGATCTTGCAATGGTTACCAACATACCGCGCTGCGAGGCGCGTTTGGCACCCCCCTTGCATTATAAGCAGCGTGCAGCGAGCCGAAAGATGTGGCAGATGTCGGAGGCGCAGTTGAAATCGACGGCGCCGCCCGGCAGGAGGTTCAAGATGCGATACGCAAAATACTTCATGGTTTTGGGACTTTTCGTACTTCTAGCAAGTACGGCGAAGGCGCAGGTTGCCGTTGGCGTGGGGATCGACCCCTATTATGGCCCGGCACCGGTATGCACCTACGGCTACTATGGGTTTTACCCGTACGCTTGCGCGCCTTACGGCTACTACGGGCCAGAATATTTCAACGGCGGCATCTTCATCGGCGCCGGTCCGTGGTTCGGATTTGGAGGCCGTGGATTTGGACGCGACTTTGATGGGCGCCGTGGGTTCGGTCGCGGCCGCGATTTCGATGGCCGGGGACGCGGCTTCGACGGACGCGGTGGACGCGGCTTCAATGGCAACGGACGCGGTGGGTTTAACGGTGGTGGACGCAGCTTCAATGGCAATGGGCGCGGTGGCTCCGGACAGCACGGCGCGTTTAACGGCGGCGGACGCGGATCCGCCGGCGGTGGATTCCGCAGTGGCGGTGGGTCGCGCGGTGGAAGCAGTTTCCACGGTGGCGGCATGTCCCACGGCGGCGGTTCTCACGGTGGGGGCGGTTCTCACGGTGGCGGCGGACACAGATAATTTCCAGTAACTGAAAAGCTCAAACGGCCGGCAGTTTCACACTGTCGGCCGTTGCTTTTTGAATTGAAGAAACTAGAGACGACGCGCTGCTTCGCGGACTAGTATCCGGCGTCTTCCGCGGAAAACGATTGCGACAAGGCCTGAAAATCAGCGCCGGAACTTACTGTGCGTTCCGCGCTTCTTTCACCTCGGTGCGCGGCTGCATGGACACGACCTTATATTCACGTTCTTTCCGGTCGCCTTCCGGATTGCGCACGTACATTTTGTCCTTGTAGATCCGAAACTGGACGGCCTCGCCGATGGGCAGCAGCACGGCGTGCTTCTCGTCCTTTGGCCGGATGCGATAGGTGATGCGATCCGCTTGCAGCACGTATTCCTGGCAGAGAACTTCCTGAACCTTTTTATGCTCAGAATCACCGCCAATGATTTGATCGGTCAGGCTCTTGCCGGAGTTCTGCGCGGCGCCGCATGACTTTGAATCCATGGACAAGAGCAAACCTTTGTCATAGCTGGGAGCATCTTTTGCAAACGCAAAGGGCGCCGCCGCTATGAACGCGGCCAGCATCGCCAATCCCACGAATGCGGTTCGAATCTTCAGGGTACACCTCCGGGAAGCTTTATTAATTTTACCCGGAGATTGCGGGACTTCTAGGAATCTGGAGAAGATCGCTTGCCGAATCGTGAACCTGTACTTTCGTACTATGGCCCCCGCTGACGCCGCGGGAACCCTGTTCAGGATTTTCTACACTGCGCGCTTGGCGCAAGCGTTTTCTGGACGGATGCCGCCGCTGGCAGGGTCGCGGCCACGCGCGGCTTTTTCTCGAGAAGCTCACCCAGCCGCACGCGGAGCCGGAGCAGTGCCGAGGCGTTGATTTGTGAGATACGCGATTCGCCGATTCCAAGCACAGCTCCCACCTTCTTCATCGTGAGCTCCTGGAAATGATAGAGAGCCAGCACTTCGCGCTCACGCAGCGGAAGTTCCCCCATCGCGCTTGCCAGCAATCCCGTCATCTCCGAGCGTAACGTGCAGAAGTACGGGTTTTCCTCTTCCGATCCGGGGCGATACTGCAGCGCTTCTTCGCCCGTGCCGGGCTCGGTCGTGTCGTCCTGAAGGCTTCCGATCTCGAGTCCGCGTACGTCGCCGCGCAACCGCTGCAGACAACCGAGGCTCACCTGCAGTTCGACGGCAATTTCCGGCTCCGTTGGATCGCGGCCCAGGCGCCCTTTGCACGCGGAAATTGCCTGGTCCAACCGGCGCGCCTGACGGCGGAGTATTCGCGGGCTCCAATCGATTTGGCGGAGGCTGTCGAGGATCGCTCCCCGTATACGAAACTCCGCGTAATACTTGAGCCGCACATTCTTGCCCGGGTCATATTTTCGAACCGCATCCATAAGCCCGAGAATTCCCGCGTGCACCAGATCCTCGAGCAAAACCTGCGGCGGCAAACGCTCGTGTATGCGGCGCGCGATGTACTGCACCTGCGGCAGGTGTTCGAGAAGGAGTTGCTCGCGCTGCGCGGCGTCGAGGTTGGCAGTCACGGGCAACACGTTCGACGAGAGAGCGTTCATGCGGGCTCCCTCCGGTAAATTGAATCCCGATTCCGGCCGGACTTCTCTTTGACAAAGGAATCCAAGCGCAGCGGCTCGGGCCGCGCGGCCGCGTGCAATTGGTAGCCGACGCCGCGAATGGTGTGGATCAATTTCCTCTCGCACGGCGCGTCCACTTTCTTGCGCACGTAATTGATGTAGACGTCCACCACGTTCGTCATGGTGTCGAACGAAAGATTCCACACGTGCGCGACGATCTGTGCACGCGTCACCCGCTGCCCCGCGTTCCGCATCAAGTATTCGAGCAGCGCGAATTCCTTCGGCGTCAGATCGATCGTGCGGCCGCCGCGCGTGAACGTGTGCTCCACGCGATTCAGCTCGAGATCGTCGACGCGAAAAACCGTCTCGGGTCCGCGGCCTCCGCGTCGCAACAGCGCGCGAACGCGCGCGGAAAGTTCGGAGAAAGCAAACGGCTTCAGCAGGAAGTCGTCAGCGCCCAAATCCAGAACGCGCACGCGATCCTCCAGCCGATTGCGCGCCGTAAGAACCAGAATTGGGAGTTGCTGCCGCCGCGCGCGCACCTGCTGGAGAACTTCGAGGCCATCGGGATGCGGCAAATTCAAATCGAGGATCGCCAGATCGTACTCGCGTTCCTTCGCCAGCGCCTGCGTGCTTTCGCCGTCGCTCGTCAAATCGACTGCGTAATGTTCGTCATCGAATCCGCGCTGCAGGAATGTGCCGAGGGCAGGATCGTTCTCGGCGACAAGAAGCCGCATGAAAAACTCCTCGGAAGGGGGAAAACCTGAGAGGTATGAAGGGGTGGAAAGAATCTAGTCGACTGCGATAAAGCTGTCAAAGGAAATCGTTAGAAAAAGATAAATGTTTTTAAATTATGCAATAGCAGGGCGATTTGAAACTGTTTTGCGCGCCCTATGAACCGCGTCGAACCGGCTGGCCGCGAGTTGACGTGAACGGTTACCTAAGGGTGCCCCGAAACGGGGCGCGCAATCCGTCGAACTGCGCGCGAGTCCGAGCGAGTACTAAGGGTGCGTCATTTTTTCTGGACGCACGAGCGCGTCGAATTCCTCCGCCGTGAGGTAGCCGAGCTTCAGCGCCGCCTCGCGCAAGCTTAAATTCTCATGATGCGCTTTGTGCGCGATCTCCGCGGACTTGTCGTAGCCAATCTTCGGGCTTAGCGCGGTCACCAGCATCAGCGAATTCTTCACGTTCTCGCTGATGCGCTCCTCGTTCAACTCGATTCCCACCACGCAGTGGTCGACGAACGAGCGGCAGGCGTCGGAAAGCAGGCGCACGGAATTCAGAAAATTGTGGATGATTACCGGCTTGAAAACGTTCAACTCGAAATTTCCCTGCGAGCCGGCAAAACCGATCGCGGCGTCGTTGCCGAAAACCTGCACGGCCACCATGGTCATCGCTTCGGACTGCGTGGGATTTACTTTGCCCGGCATGATCGACGAGCCCGGCTCGTTTTCGGGAATGGTCAACTCGCCCAGCCCGGCGCGCGGCCCGGAAGCAAGCCAGCGAATGTCGTTGGCAATTTTCATCAGCGACGCGCCCAAAGTTTTCAGCGCGCCACTGGCGAAGACGATTTCGTCGTGCGCGGCCAGCGCTGCGAATTTGTTGGGATGCGACCTGAACGGCAGCCCGGTTAATTCGGCGATTTTCTTGGCGGCGCGTTCGCCGAAATCAGCCGGCGCGTTCAGGCCGGTGCCAACGGCGGTGCCGCCGATGGCCAGGTCGTAAAGCCCCGGCAGAACTTCCTTCAGCCGCGCGACGTCGCGATCGAGCATGCTGACCCAGCCGGAGATTTCCTGGCCGACGGTGAGCGGCGTTGCGTCCATCAAATGCGTGCGGCCGATCTTCACAACACCTGCGAAAGCGCGCGCTTTGGCGTCGAGCGCATCGCGCAGCCGCTCGACGGCGGGAATCAGCGCCTCGGCAACGCGCGAAGCAGCGGCGATGTGCATCGCCGTCGGAAACGTGTCGTTCGACGATTGCGACATGTTGACGTCGTCGTTCGGATGCACCGGCTTCTTGCTGCCCATGGCGCCGCCCGAGATTTCGATGGCGCGATTCGAAATCACCTCGTTCGCGTTCATGTTGGTCTGCGTGCCGCTGCCGGTCTGCCAGACGTGCAGCGGGAAATGCTCGTCGAGTTTTCCGGCGATCACTTCGTCGGCCGCCTGGGTGATGAGGCGCGCTTTGTCGGCGGGCAATTTTTTGAGATCGAGATTCACGAGTGCAGCGGCTTTTTTCAAGATGCCGAACGCGCGAATCAGTTCGGGCGGCATGGTGTCGCGGCCGATGTCGAAGTGCAGAAGCGAGCGCGCCGTCTGCGCGCCGTAGTAGCGGTCGACGGGAACTTCGATCTTGCCCATGCTGTCCGATTCAGTGCGCGTCGGAACTTTCTTCACGCTGGTGTCCGCGCCGGTGTTCATGCCATGACCCGTGCTGGTAGCCATGCTCGTGCCCTCGCCCGACTCGCTGCGCCCGCTCTGAAGAACCGTACAAGGAAAGAATACTGCGGAACCGTCGCGCGCGCAGCCTCTTGTTTCCTGGACTGCTATTTTGCTCCCAGATTTATGTCGATGTCTTTAGGGAAGGCCGGGACATCGGGGAGAACAACGTCTCTCCGAAACTCTCTGCCTTGGTAGCTGACAATCACGACGAAGCTTCCCGCCGTTAAGTCCCGAAAAAGATACACTCCATTTTCGTCCGTCACGCTTCCCTGCGACGGCTCGCGGAGGGAAACGGCGAGTCCCGGAACGGGCGTGTCTTTGTGAGAAGCGCGATCGTAGATCGTCACTCGCCCTGAAATGTTCCGAATAGCCTTCAAAGTGAACGCGACATGCGCGGGAAGCGAAGACTCCACATTGGCTCGCTGCGGCTCCAATTCGGCCAGAGAATATCCCGGCGGCACCGAATCCATATCAACTTTTACCTCGTAGTCACCGCTGGAGAGCCCCTGCAAACGAAATTCTCCCTCGGCATCGGTCTGCGCGCTGAAATGCCGTTCGCCCTTTACGACGCTGATTTCCACGCCGCGCAAGCCGATTCCCGCGTCGCTTCGGACAATGCCTAGTATGCGTGCCAGCGACAGGCCCACGCCGAAGTTGATCTCGCTGTCCACATCGGCTTGCACACGAGACGCGGTCGTAAAAAAGAAAGGACTCGCCGACTGATAAATGAGTTCGACAAAATGCGGACCGTACGACACTCCCGGGAACGCGTAATGTCCGCTGTGATCCGTGCGCACGCGCCGCGCATCGTCCAGCACCACTTCCGCCCCCACGAGGACTTGTCCGCCCGTTTGATACCTCCCGGTGGCGCCGTCATCCGCGAACACCACGCCCTGGATCGTTCCCCGCCGTCGCGGAATTATAAAGTTGGGCGCGCTCCCCAGGCGGCGACGTATGGAGATTTCGACTAGCGGCCTCGTCCGCCAAACGGTGCTTCCGGCGCTGTTGCTCCGAAATAACGAAAGCGACGCGAAAAATTCGTTCGCGTTCTTAAACTTTAAGGTATATGCGCCGCTCGCGATCACGGTTTGATTGCTACCCGGGAGAAGCTCGTCCCGGTTATATAGCAGGTTGAAATGAAACTGCTGGCGGGACGAATTGCCGCTCGTCCAGGTGAGATCGCTGCCCGCCTGCAGTCGCACGGGGCTGGGATTGATGTTCACTCTCTGGAGCACGCCTTGATTGGCAAGCCCCGCTGTTTCCCTGAGTGCGAGCGCAATTTGTTCAGGGGTGGTGGCGGAAATGGCCAGCGTATCGAGAGCTTCTCGAAGACCCGGCGCCGCGGCCAGCATGAAGTTTATGGTCGGCGCCTGCGTCTGGCGATCCACAAAGCCTGATAAGTGAAAACCGCTCCACCGGGTTCCCAGGGATCCCCGGAACTCATCGGATCGCTTTAGAGCGCTGGAATTGGCGGAATACTGATACAGCACGCCGCCTTGGAAATGATGCGAATAGAAGTTCAGGCCGATCGGTAATCCTCGAGTAGCCATCGCTGCGCCCACCGGAATATGTGACTTTGTATCTCCGTAATTAGCTCCAGAAAGCAGCGACCAACCCCGGAATATCTTGAATTGCAGATTCAGACTAGCCACAAGATTGGTCAGATTCAGAGTTCGTAGCGTGTAGCGGTCGTCCGTAAAGCTCAGCGTGGAAGTAAGACGGCTGGTGACGTAACTGGTCCAGTCAACATCGGAATAAAACCCGTGCAGGTTGTTCAAGCTCAGCGACGCAAATTGCACAGGCTCGTACCTTACACTGACCCTGAAAGAATTGCGCGCGGCCGCGTAGTGAAACCGCGCCGCCGCCCCTACGCCGCGGCTGAGCCCCACCTCGGTGAGCAGGCTCAGATTTTTTTCACGCTCGTAATCGTAAACCAGCGAAGCCACGATGCCCCGCTGGCCGGTATTTTCTAAGACCGGACGCCCGGCGAAAAAATAGAAATTCGGAATCAGCACGCTGCGCTCGCTCAGTGAAAAGCGGTATCCCGCTCCGATGACGCCCTCCTTCCGCGTGGGGATAATGAAATTCTCGAAAGTTGCGAGCGAAGCGTACCCGGCATGAAAAAGAAAATCGCCCTGGCGGAAGTGGAATCCACGAACGGTCGAGCCGTCGACAGTCAACGGCGAATTCGTCATCAATTGGTCAAGGAAAGTAATGTCGCGGCCCGGAGTAGCGATCTGGTAGAAAGCGGAACTTACGTCGAACCTCCCCTCCCCGGGGACGGGCGTAAAAAGCAACGTGCCGCTCAAATGGAATCGTAGCGTTCGATCTCCCTCGCGACCCATGAAATCGATAATGTTTTCCGTTTGCGACGGCCCTGAGCTACAGCGCGACTCGTAACTTCCGCTCGCGCGCCCAGACGCCCCAGAAAGCGGCGGGACGAATCCCGGCGGATAGGAAGTCGGGGCCGGCAGCACTTGGACGTCAAAGGTTTTGGTGCCCTCGCTGAAAATGGCCACCACATGCGCCATTCCAGGATTCTTGCCGAAGATGATCAGCGTCTCGTCTTCCACCTTTGCCTCCGCGTAGAAATCATCGAGCGAAAAAGCCGCAAGCGTGCCTGGCGCGGGCACGCTGATTGTCTGCCGGTAACCCACTGCAATCGTCTGGGCTCTCGCCGTCGCCGGACACGCCGCCAACAGCAGTAAGAAAACCCAGCGTTTCATGGGACAACCAAATCCGCCGAATTTGTAACCACCTTGTCTTCGTATTGGAACGAAGCCAATACTCGATACCTTCCCTTCCGTAACTCGCCCGGATATTCCGCGCGAAACGCTGACTGCTCCCCCGGCAGCAACCGCTTTCCGTCGAACAGCGTCTTGCCCAGAAGCTTGCCTTTCTCGTTCAATACCGCCGCTGTTCCGCTTGCTACGATTGGTTCCGTCCCCTTATTCATGAGCACCTGCGAGATCCCGAGGTTAGCGGTGGCCGATTGTGCGGTCACTTCAATTGGCAAGCCCTCAACCTGAAAATTGTTGGAAACGGTAAATGTGAATAGCGCTCCGAGCGAGGCTGTCATCGTCACCGGACCGCCCGTCGAAATCTTGTTCACTCCCTCAAACAACGCCACTGCCGCGCGCAACTCCGTCCCTGGTGGCATCGTGAACGTTACAGCCACCGACGTCGATTGCCCCGCCTGCACGGCCGCTTGCTTTTGCGAAAACACGGCCGTTGCCGCGATGCTCCCTGCCGTATCTCCGGCTGGAACAAAGCTCCTCCGGCCTTCCCGCACCACGACATCCTGCGCGACCATTTCGAATACGAACTCCTGCCGCGTCTGATTCGTAAGTGTCAGAATCTGCGTATAACTCTGGCCAGGTTTGCCTCGCACCATTACGACCGCTGGGGCTAACGAAACTGAGCTCCTCGGCTTTGCAGCGCCCGTTGTGCCCGCTGTATCTGTCGCGTCCGCTGCGCCTGTCGCCGGGGTCGGTTGTTGCGGCCCCTGGGACTCTTGAGCCCCAGCCGCTGCAACAGAGCCCGCGCCGGCCAGTAACGACAGCGCCAGCACACACCAACTCTGCTTCCACTGCCGCCTCCACTTCTTGTCCAGCCATACGCAAACCATGTGGGATTCCTTCTTAGTCCGGCGTCACAACCACCACAATCGAATCCAACCACTGCCCTGCAGGAGCCGAAACAGGGATTAGAATTCTCAATAAATGCTCGGTGACGCCGCCATAACTCACTTGCCTCTCGATGACGCTGGGCGTTGCTGAAAGTCGGACGCCGTCCACCCACACGATTCGCAGAGGATTTGGACTTACGAGGAATGCGCTCAGAGTTCTCGCGCCTGCGTGGTGTTCATTCGCGAGCCCGATGCGAATGCCGAATCTCGTCGATACCATCAGTGAATCTTTCTGGGGCTGTACCTCGATGCCGCTGGCATCACCGTGCGGAGAATTCGATACGCTTCCCAGAACGAGTACGCTCTCGTCCGGCCCAAGCCTATGGATCGGCGAGCCGCCCGCTACCTCCAGAAATGATATGGGAATTTTCTCTGGCGCCAGCTGTTCGTGCTGCGGAATCGGAGCTGCTCGGACGCTACGCCCCGGCGTCCGCTGCCCCCAGGCAACGCAGACATTCATTCCAAACAGAAGACACATCAGGATCGCTTTCATTCGGCGCTGCACTTCCCTGCACCGCTGCTCCTGCAGGGATGCACCCGGTTCAGTTAGTTGGCTGTGGCGAGGAAGTTGATCGAGTTCGAAATCGTCGCTGTCCCCTCACTGTAAGGAATCGTGAGGATAAGCGTGTGTGGGACGTTGCTGGCGTAAACTCCCGTTACCGTGAGCGAAGTCGGGGCCGTTGGATTCGTCGCGACTACGAACGTATCGATCGTCCAGGAGTTAGTTCCATCCACAGCCTGGAGTTGGGCCGATAGAGCGTAATTCGCGCTCGTGACGTTCGACTTGAGCACCAGCACATCAAACGGCGTGCTTACCGTGAAACTGGTTGCACCATTCACCTGCGTCACGTGTGCAGGTGGGCTGGTGAATCGGGACACGCTCCCGAAACCCAACGATGCGGCATTCGTACCTGAGCCAGTTAGCGAAACACCGTTCGCGTCCGAAACAAATGAAAGCGTGATCGAACTTTGAAGCTCTGCGGACACTGCAAGCGTGCCTGAACTGGTCTGCCCTTGCGCTGATGCCAGCCCTGGCATCAGGAATAAACACACAAGTAATCCTGCAATTGAAGCGATTTTATTTCTCATCTTTCCCTTTGGGGTGATCGCCAGTCGATTCTGGCTCGATTGTCTCTTATGTCCCTTCCAAAGCTGCAGTTCGAAGACCATTCCCGCATGCCTCAGTTCGTCTGTAACTTCTATCGTTTGAGCGGTATAGACGACGTATCGGCGAGCCATCCATTCGCGGCGATGCTCCCCTTTGGAACAAAGGGTTCTGCGTGGTACCGGGTAACTCGTGAGACTTTCGACCGCGTGCCTACGTTCAGCACCGCGTGTGATTGAAGCTTGATAGACGGAACAGCCGCGCGCGCAGCCCCTAGTTTCCTGAGCGGTGCCACGCGAACCGCGATTTGCAGAGCAAAGCAGATCCTTCGGTTCACGTTGTTCGCTCAGGACGACGACCTTGGTCAGGTCGTCGTTTGTTGCGATTAGAACGAGTGTGCGCGTTGATTCTACAAGGGGTAAGCGCATTTCTAATCGCCGTTTGTTGCGATTAGAAATGCAGGAGCTATCGCCCAGAATTCTCTCGTCGGAGGCCTGCGCGGCCCCGCGATCGACTATCTCGTCTTCCAAGCTCCCTTGATTGGGGGCTTGGAAGGCTCTGTATTTCAGCCTTTCCATCTCGTCCTTCTTTTGTCCGTTATTACTGCGGGGTGTTGTTCACCCGCAGAAAAAAGGTTACGACTGATCCCCCAGGCTCGACTAGCCGTCGACCTGGGAGGCCCCGTTTTGTGCGGGGCGCCGGAATCAGATTAGCACTTCGAGGAAGAATTGGAACTGCCCTGGGTGCCAAAGAAAGGACAGCTGTACTTGCGTACCCTACCGCAAGCGATTGGCGGAGAAAACCCCGACCCTTTCGGAAGACGAAAGAGTCGGGCACCTTCAGGGTCGAGTGGAGTCCGCGAATAACTTATGGTGCGGTATCGTTCGCCCGCGCTTCGATGTCGAGGGTAAAAATAGTTGGGGCCGAAAGGATGCACCACCCGCCTCTCCTTGCCGGAGACCTGGGCGGCCCCGTTTTGTGCGGGGCGTACCGAAATCAGATTACCATGCGGAGGAAGAAATTAGAAAGTACAGGTATATCTGATGTATATATATTTTAACTCGGAGGATAATTTCATGAAACTCACGACAGCACAAATGCTAACGAATGCCTTAGCAAACGCCACAAGCATTGCCGTCGAAAACCACAACAAACTTACCGTTCTTGAAATATTGCTTCAAAAGCGCGACCCGAATCTGTTTCAGGAATATTCAGCGGCTCTTGATAAGGTACGCAAAGCCCCGCCAACCCGCGAAAACAAGGCCGAGACAAACCAATAACGATCCTTCACAAAAAACATGGAACATGACATGACTACCGCGCCAGACAATGAAGCCACCGATGATCCAAAACACGAGTCCGACGATGGCGAATGGGAGCCAACTCCCGGTGAAATCCTGATTCTCGTCGGTAAATGGTTGCGACACCGCTTGGGAATCACCGAGGAGAAGCCTAAATGGACTGAGGCGGCTACTGCCGCCCTCACTTTGTGCGTTGCGATAGCCGCATTTTGGTCGGCTTGGATATTTCAGGGTCAGTTAACCGTAGCGCGCAAAACCATGGAAGCTCAGACGCGTCCGTGGGTGGGCAATGGGAAAGTCGAAGTCAAGGAGACAACGTTCCTTGTCTATCCCGACAATCCAATACAAGCGCGAACGCAATTCGATTTTGTCGTAGACATTCCAATCAAGAATGTTGGCAATTCGCCAGCATTGCATGTCGGAACTGGGGTGAATGGGACAATGACCGAACAAATTGCCGCTCCCTCAACCATGGACAGAATGATGCAAATTGCCTGCGGTCTCGCTGACGGGAACGCTAAAATTGTAGGGGACATGCTGTTCCCGAACAGTCCGTACACGACGACGGAGTGGCCTGCAAACATTGGGCTTCCATTCACCCAACCCACCGAAGTGCATCGCGCATGGATCGCTATCTGCATCGCGTACAGTGGGACGCCTTCCAATCAACAACTTCACCACACCAAGCTCTGGATGGCTTCCTGGCCGTTTAACGGGAACCCGACAGAAATCCGCCGTACTACTCAGCCGAGAGTTGTCTATTACTCACTTCCAATCACTCAGTGGGGTGTAGTAAGAACAGAGGCAGACTAGAGCAAAGACAATAACGCAAACTAAGACACCACCCATGGTCGAGTGGACTCGGTGAATAACCTATGGTGCGGCATCGTGCGCCCTCGCTTCGATGTCGAGGGTAAAAATACTTGAATGGATAAGGTCGTAATCGAACAGCGAATTCTGCGTGAGTCGCAGGACAGCGACTCGTTGCAAAGAATCGCAACCGTCTATATCGACGGCCGTGAATATCGCGTTTATGCGCTTTCAAAGGCATCCGGAAGCCCACTTGACTGGCTCGGGCATCTTAGTGTGCATCTACGCTCTCCAATAAGCTTTGGCTCTGACATCCTAGCAGACGCAAGCATGGGCGCGTACGTGATCAAACTCGTCCGGGAGGAACTCGAAAAACCCAACGACGGACCGAAGGCACCAACTGACGCGAGGTCGGTCGGTCCGCACTATCATGTCCGCTTTCATATCTTGAATGACTCCAACATCGAAGTGAAATTCGACCTTACACGTGGGGAACTGGAAAAGAGGATTCTTGAGCCCTACCAGAATCTTCGCCCCATAGTCATCGGCGGCCGCACAATACTAATCGAGCAGGTGGAACGAGTGGAGGTTTTTGAGACGCCATATCCATCTTCTCGATTCTCTTCACCGATGACCGCGACGCTCGCACGAAGTATGAGAACCGACTGCTTCTTCGGGGAGTCCAACGTAAGAAACGTAACAGATGAACTGATAAGGACGCCATCCGTCATGGCACTTCCGCAAAAAACGGACGCGATAGAACTCTTATGCCTCCGATTTCACATTGTGGCCAAGCAGCTTCGCAAGCGACGCGAAAACCGTCCTACCCTGGACCTAACGGACGAATACGATGTTCAAGACCTATTACATGCGCTCGTTCGAATCTTTTTCGATGACGTAAGACCTGAAGAATGGACGCCGAGTTACGCAGGCAAGTCGTCCCGGATGGACTTTCTGTTACCAGCGGCGCAGTTGGTGGTTGAGGTCAAGAAGTCTCGCCAAGGTCTTGATGCAGCGCAACTCGGGAGTGAACTGATTGAAGACATCGCGAGATACAGAGAGCATCCGTCGTGCAAACAACTTCTTTGTTTCGTATATGATCCGGAAGGCCGCATAGCCAATCCGCGGGGAATTGAAGGAGACCTCAGCCAAGTCGAGAGCGATCTTGAGGTGAAAGTCATTATCGCCCCGAGGGATTAGGACGAATAGTTCAGGTTCATCACACCTGCCCGCATAAATTGTTCCCGTCAAAAAATGTTTGCGGGCGGGTGGCTCACGCTTCGTAGCGCGGCATTCGCGCAGCACACGAAGTCAATTCCCGCCACAACCAAACGACGCTGGGTGGCGCGTCCTTGAAGTTCTTGCAAGCGTGCGGGTTTTTCTGGAGTTTCGGGCCCGCGCGGCTAGGGAGCAATTCGAAAAGAGAAGGAAAAAGAAGCAGGAAGCAGGTCCCTCATACCGTCTCGCCCGCGATGCGAACGAGTTCGGGATGACAAATAGGGCGAGGAAAGGCGATGCGGGAGAGGTTCCTCGGCTACGCTCGGAATGACACGGTACGTTCGCTGGAGGGGCGGAAAGTCAAAAGAGCCGGCGGGACGCCGGCGTTGCAAAATGCAAAGGAAACAGCAGATCCCTCATACCGTCTCGCCCGCGATGCGGACGAGTTGGGGATGACAGGCGGGCGACGGCAACAGCAAAGGCGAAAGGCGAGATGACTGGGCTGAAGCCCGTCGCTACGAAGGCGAAAAGCGAAGAAGAGGAAAAACAAAGACTGCCGGCCTGAAGGCCGCCGCTACATAGTCAAAAGAGCCGGCAGGATGCCGGCGTTACAAAATGCGAGGAAACAGCAGATCCCTCGTCCGTCCGCCGCGGAATCCGTCAGGTTCGACATCAGGACTCCAAGAGCGGAGACGACGGCGCGAAGGCAATGACAAATGCACACAGGCAGGAGTGCCTGTGCTACTCATTCGCTTTAAGGGGGATCTGTTATTTAGCCACAACCGTGACAGTTGTGCTGGTAAGGGCTTGGCCGTTCTTATCGGTCACGTTGACTGTAAACGTCTTGCCGCCCAGGACGCCTATCGGATCCGTCACGCCCCTCAGGTCAACCTTCTTCTCGTAGCAACCCGTGGCGGAGTTGTACGTCAGCGGAGTGCCCAATTGAGATCGGACGGTTGCCGGGATATACCAGGTGGCCCCGGGCGTATCATATGAACCTTCTTTCGGGGTCAAGGTCACTTTGCCGCCGCCTTGGGGAACTGCGGAGCCGGAATCGTTGCAATTGATACAAACCGTGACTGTAAGCGTGGCCGGAGGTCCGGCGGTAACTGTTGCCGTGGAGGTCACGGCAACGTTCTGGCAGGCGCCCTTGTCGAACGTGAAGGTTACGGAAGGCTTGTCCGGGCATCCGATCAGCAATAACGCGGAACTGCAAAACACCGCTATGCGGAGGATCCTGGCAGCTCTTTGATGCCTCGTCGGTCGGATTTTGTGCATTCGCATCAGCACCCCTCCTTTGAAACCTTGGTCCACGACGGGCCGGCGCACATTCTAGCACTGTGCTTCTCACGATAGGGATGTGTTTAGTCGTGCCGATGAATTTCGATACCAACAATAAAGGGCGGGTGGCTCACCGTTCGCAGCACGGCATTCGCAGAGCACGCGAAGTCAAATCCCGCCACAACCAAACAACGCTGTGTGCCGCGTCCTTGCGATTCTTGCAAGGGCGCGGGTTTTTCTGGAGTTTCGGGTCCGGGCGGCTAGGAGCAATTCGAAAAAGAAAGGGAAAAAGAAGTAGGAAGCAGATCCCTCATACCGTCTCGTCCGCGAAGCGGACGAGTTCGGGTCGATTTCGCGTTGCATCGGACTCCTGAAACCGGAGATGACAAACGTTGGGGCAACGGCGAAAAGCGAAGAAGAAAAAAACAAGGGCTGCCGGCCTGAAGGCCGCCGCTACAAATGCAAAACAGCCGGCGAGGCGGGAGAGGTTCCTCGGCTTCGCTCGGAATGACACGATAAAGAAACGACGGCGCGGCGCCGGAGGGGGCGGAAAGGCAAAAGAGCCGACGGGACGGCAGCGCTACGAACGGCGATGGAAAGGCAAAAGAGCGGGCGGGACGCCAGCGTTGCAAAATGCAAAGGAAACAGCAGATCCCTCATACCGTCTCGTCCGCGAAGCGGACGAGTTCGGGTCGATTTCGCGTTGCATCGGACTCCTGAAGCCGGAGATGACAAACGTGGTGGCGAAGGCGGAAAGCGGGGAAGAAAAAAACAACTGCCGGCCTGAAGGCCGCCGCTACATAGGCAAAAGAGCCAGCAGGATACATTTCGGCAGCGCACATTGCTAATCGTTTTGGGCATAGAATGACGGAAATGAACAAAGAGCGGGAGGACTGACGATGGCTGAAACAGGCGAAGTGGCTGTCTGCGGGAGCGCGGCAGGATTCGAGCAGGAGATTCTCGCCGGCCGCCACCGGCTGAAGGCGGATGAGCCCGTAGCTGCCGGTGGAACCGACATGGGCCCGACCCCCTACGATTTGCTTCTTGCGGCTTTAGGCTCTTGAACGTCGATGACGGTCGCGCTGTATGCGCGACGCAAAAGCTGGCCGCTCGAAGCGGTGACCGTCCGGCTGCGTCACGGCAGGATCCACGCAACGGACTGCGCCAATTGCGAAACCAAAGAAGGGATGATTGACCGCATCGAGCGCGAGCTGGAATTCGTAGGGCCGCTGACCGCAGAGCAACGCACAAAGCTCCTTGAGATTGCCGAGAAATGCCCCGTCCACCGCACGCTCGTCTCCGAAATCGACATTCGCACTAAGGTCCTGTGAGCGATGGCCGTCCGAGCCTTCGAATTGCAGAGTAAGATAGAAGGCGAACAGCAGAAAGACCCACGTCGGATTCTCCCATTGCTGTACAATCTCGGCCAATCTCGGCCAAAGTAACGGTAAACCGGCACGTAGGTCTCCGAGGAGGAACACTCAATGGCGATGAATTACGAAATTCGGCGGAAAGGCGACGTGACAATCCTCGATTTGAGCGGACGCTTAAGTCTTGGCGAGGAGGTTGCCTTCGGTCCCGGAAGCGGCATGGTGCTTGGCGATACGATTCGAGAATTAACTAAGAAAGGCGAAAAGAGGATCCTATTGAATCTGGCTGGCGTGAGCTATGTCGACAGCTCTGGCGTTGGACAGCTCACGGGCGCTTACACAACTGTGCGCAATCAGGGCGCCGTGCTTAAGCTCCTGAACCCAACCATCCAAGTGCAGAATCTTCTTAAGCTCACCAAGCTCGACACACTTTTCGATATCAAGTATGACGAAGACGCCGCCGTTAAGTCGTTTGCCAAGGAAGCTGCGGCCCAAGCTTAGTTTTATTCACCGGCTCGAAACTGCGCGTTACTTCCACGCGCCAGTTGCCTTGACACGGGTGGAGGCGTCCGCTAGCGTCGAAGTGCAGCTCGCAGCGCTACCTTCCGGCGCGGAGTGCGACAGGAGCAAAACTTTGGCGCGGCCTCTTATTACACTGACGACGGATTACGGGACGAGCGACCATCTGGTCGGCGTCATGAAAGGCGTGATCCTCAGCATCAACCCGGAAGTGAATATTGTGGACATCACGCACGGCGTGATGGCGCACGATATTTTGGATGGCGCGCTGACGATTGGCCTCGCTTACAAACATTTTCCTCCCAAGACGATTCATGTGGTGGTGGTCGATCCAGGCGTGGGGACGCAGAGGCGTCCGATTCTCGTCGCGGGCGATACGCATTATTTTGTAGCGCCGGATAATGGAGTGCTGTCGTCGGTTTACGACCAGTCGGAGGCGCTTTACGCCTGGCACATTACCGCCGAACATTATTTCCGGCATCCGGTGAGCAATACGTTTCATGGGCGCGATATTTTTGCGCCGGTCGCGGCGTGGCTCTCGAAGAACTGGCAGACGCCCAGTTTCGGCGAGCCGATTACGGATTTCGTGCGCTTCGGATTGCCGAAGGCGAAGGCGTCGGGGAATGCGGTGAAGGGCGTGGTCCTGCGCGTCGATACGTTTGGCAACCTGGTGACGAACGTGACGGCGCAGGACGCGCCGGCGCTGATTGCGGCGGATGGGAAGTTTACGATTCGCGTGGGAAACGGCGAAGTAAAGAAAATCGTGCAGACGTTCGCGCAGGGCGCGCCGGGCGAGGCGTTCGGGCTAATCGGGTCGAGCGGGTATTTGGAAATTTCGGTGAACAAGGGAAGCGCCGCGAAGGCGCTGGGCGCGCCGCGAGGCGCGGAAGTTACGGTGGAGATGGGGTAAGCCGTAAGGCGTAGCAACCACAGATGAACACAGATGAACGCAGATAAAACCGCAACGCAAAACTTCAGAAACGAAAAATAACGACTTCCTCTAAAAGAATCAACCCGCCGCTCAAATCATCGAATAAATTCACGGACTGAGAACTAGCGTGCAAGTTGGGTGGTGATCAGGTAGGAGCGCATGTGGGGATCGAGCCAGTCGCGGAGGGCGTCGCCGAGGAGATTGAAGGCGAGGACGGCGGTCATGACGGCTAGCGCGGGGAAAATTACCAGATGCGGGGCGTCGAAGAGATGGCTGCGGGCGTCGTTGAGCATGGCGCCCCAGCTGGGCATGGGGGCGATGACGCCGACGCCGAGGAAGCTGAGCGTCGACTCGGCGAGGATCGCACCCGCCATGGCGATGGTGGCTTGCACGAGGATTGGCTGAAGGATGTTGGGGAGCAGGTGGCGCGCGAGGATGCGGGCGTCGGATGCGCCCAGCGAGCGGGCGGCGAGGACGTATTCCATTTCTTTCGCCTGAAGGATTTGCGCGCGCGCGAGGCGGGCGTAGCCGGCCCAGCCGGTGACGACGAGCGCGAGAATTACTTTCCCGAGTCCGGGACCGAGAAATGCGGCGAACGCGATGGCCAGGAGGATTCCCGGGAACGAGAGAAATGCGTTGATTAGGACGATGTTGACGAAGCGGTCGAACCATCCGCCGAAATAGCCTGCCAGCGAACCGATTAACAATCCTACGATCCCCGCGCCGAGAACTACGCTTACGCTGACGAGCATCGAAACGCGTGCGCCGAAGATGATGCGCGAGAGGATGTCGCGGCCGAGCTGGTCGGTGCCCATCCAGTGAGCGGCGCTTGGAGGTGCGAGGCGCGCGGGGAGATTTTGCATTGTGGGGTCGGCGGGCGCGAGTAGCGGGGCGGCTAGTGCGACGGCGACAAGGAGAAGCGTGAGCGCGAAGCCCCAGCGGCCGGTGGCGCTTTGGCGGAGGAAATCGCGGACGGCTTTCATGCGAAGGCCTTGGCGATATTCTGAGCGTGTACTTCAGGGGCTAAAGCCCCACGATTTGGGCCTACGTTTATGTCGCGGCTAAAACCGCGACCTACAATACTCACGATATTCCCAATCGCGGTCATTCGAGGCGCACCCTTGGGTCGACTAGGGCGTAGACGAAATCGGTGAGGAGGTTCACGAGCACGTACGAAACGGCAATTAGGAGAATGCAACCTTGGAGCAGCGGGTAGTCGCGTGCTTCGATTGCTTGGACTGAAAGGCGGCCGATGCCTGGCCAGGAAAAAATGGACTCGGTGACGATTGTTCCGGCCAGGAGCGTGCCGAATTGCAATCCCAGAATCGTGAGGATGGGAATTAGCGCGTTGCGGAAGGCGTGGCGAAAAAGAACCGCGGATTCCGAGAGGCCTTTCGCGCGAGCGGTGCGGACGTAGTCGCTCGAGAGCTCCTCCATTACCGAAGTGCGCACCATGCGAGTGAGAATCGCGGCGAGCGCGGCGCCGAGCGTGATGGCGGGGAGCACCAGGTGGAGAGGGCCTCCACGTCCAGAAACCGGGAGCCAGCCGAGAATCACCGAAAATAAAAGAATGAGGACGGGGCCGAGCGCGAAGTTTGGCACCGAGAGTCCGAAAAGCGTGAAGACGCCGATGGCGCGGTCGGTGGCGGTGCCGCGGCGTTGCGCGGCAAGCATTCCCGCGGGAATTCCGATCGCGGCGCAAACGAACAGAGCCACGATTGCCAGCTCGAGCGTGGCGGGATAGTGGGAGAGGATTACGCGCAGCACAGGCTGCTGGAAGCGGAAGGATTCGCCGAGGTTGCCGTGAAGGATTCCTCCCATGTAACGACCGTATTGCACGGGCACGGGCAAGTCGAGACCGAGGGCGTGACGAAGCTGCTGGAGGTCTTCGGCGCGCGCGCCTTCGCCGAGCATTTGCTGAACGGGGTCGCCGGGTACGATGTGGGCGAGGAGAAAGACCATGGTGACAATCAGCCACAAGGCCGGCAAGGCGAATAGGAGACGCAAACCGACGTAACGGATCACTTGTTCTCAGCCGCCTTTGCGTTTTCGTGCGCCGCGGAGTTTTCGCCCGACTTTGAGATGTCGTGGTCCTTTGTGTGTTCGTTCGCGTTGGGAGCGGGTTCGTGGATTGCCGGCGCGGGTACGGCGTGTTCAGTGGGAGCGCTTTCACCGTGTTGCAGAGGCATAGGCTGGTCATCGACTGGGGCGGCGGATTTGTGGCGGGGTTTTGCAACCCTTGGCTTTCGCGGCTTTTTCGAAGCAGGCCCTGGTTGCGGCGTTTCGATCTGAAATGATTCGGCTGCAGACGGTTTCGCTTCAACGGGATGGAGCGATTTCACTTTGACGCGCGAAACGCGGCGATGGTCCATGTCCATCACGGTGAAACGATAGCCGTTGGCTTCGAAGCTTTCGCCGCCGCGTGGAATGAAACCGAGCTGGTGAATCACGAAGCCGCCGATGGTTTCGTAGGAGCTGTCGTCGGGGAGCGAGATGTTGTACTGCGTTTCGAGGTCGCGGACTTTGATGGCGCCGTCAAAAACGAGCGCGCCATCGGGCAGAGCGAGCGGGTGCTCGACAACGTCGAACTCGTCGTGAATTTCGCCGACCATCTGCTCGAGGATGTCTTCAAGAGTCGCGAGACCCAGAATGCTGCCGAACTCGTCGACGACCATGGCGAGGCCGGTGCGGCGGGAGCGCAGCTCGACGAGAAGTTCGGCAGCAGGCTTCGTTTCGGGGACGATGAGAACGTCGCGCAGAACTGTTTTCAATTGAAATTCGGGGACGGGCTGGCCTTCCTCGGCGCGACGCGCACGGTCGAGAAGAATCCAAATCATGTCCTTGATATGGACGAAGCCGATGATGTGGTCGAGGGTGCCTTCGTAGACCGGGATGCGGGAGCGCTGAGTGGTGGCGAACATGCGCATGGTGACTTCGAGGCCGGCGCCGGAGGGGAGAGCGTGAACGTCGGGGCGCGGAACCATAATTTCGCGAACTTGAACTTCACCCAACTCCATGGCGGCTTGGATGAATTTTACCTGGGCCGCGGGCAGGAGACCGCGGTCTCTCGCCTGTTGGACCATGACCTGGAGTTCTTCGGTGGAGCGCACCAGTGTGTGGCTGTGGGGCGAGATTATCCCCATGGCGCGAACCATTTTTTCGGCGATGCCGTCGAGAAGATCGATGGCCCAGCGGAACGTGTTCAAGAACCACTGGAAAGGGCGTGCGATGAGAAGCGCGACACGTTCGGCGCGCGCGAGGCTGAGGCTCTTCGGAACGAGCTCGCCCAGGACAACTTGAAGAATCGTCAAGAGGCCGAATGCGATGACGAGAGCAATGGCGTGCGCCAGCGCGGCAGCCCAGGGACGCGGAATCGAAGCCACGAGCGGGCTGATGATATACGCCAGCGTCACCTCGCCGAGATAACCGAGCGAAAGGCTGGCCAGCGTGATTCCTACTTGCACGCCGGAGACGACGCGGCTTAAGTTGCCGAGCAACGATTCCACGATTTTCGCGCGCGGGTCGCCTTCTCCGACGAGCTGGCGCACGCGCGAGAGGCGAACGGCGATGAGCGAAAATTCGGCTGCGGCGAAAAACGCGTTCATGCACACTAAGAAGAGGACGGCCAGGAGCTGAAGGGCGATCATTGCTGCGAGGCCTGCGCGGCGGCACCGCGGCGGGTGTCCATCACGAATTGGCGGACGGACGGCGTCGGCATCATGGGTGTCCTTGGCGCAATCTTAGCAAGATGCGAGGCAGCCGGGGAAAAATCGCAGAGTTCGAGCAGCGTGCTGACAACACCCGAGGCTCAGTTTTCGACGCGAACGCGCTCGATGCCCAGAGCGACGATCCTAGCTGGGATGTTGCGCAGCCAGGGAATTCGAAAGAAGAAGCGCGGGTTGCGGGTTTATTGCTGGCCGGGATATTACTTCGCCGCTTCGTTACAAGGCCATTGTTGAGGCTCTTAGACGTGCGCTAGAATGCTGGGGCGTCGAGGGCCTTTTCGATGTGACGTGGAGTGGGCGGCGAAGCAAGCGAAACGTTTGAGGCGGAATGAATCAGGCAGCTAACAAGGCGCCCGAGGCGCCGCGTAAGGGCGACTTTGAGAAGTCACTCGCGCGACTCGAAGAAGTGGTCAAACGCCTTGAGAGCGCGGAGCTTTCGCTCGACGACGCGATGAGGCTTTTCGAAGAGGGCGTGAAACTCTCACGCGATTGCCAGAAACAGCTGGAAGAAGCCGAAGGAAGAGTGGAAATTCTTCTAAAGAAAGCGGACGGCAAGATAGCGGCCGAGCCGTTCGAGGCGAAAGATGAATCTTAGCGATCGAAGTTGTCGAGCTGCTTTTCATCCGCAGTTTTCAGCGCGGTTCAATCTACTCGCATGAAAGTTCCCGATTTCTTTGAAAGCGACCTGAAAGTCATCGACGCGGAACTTGAAAAGCTCATGCCGCCGGAGGATACGCCGCCTGCGTCGATCCATCGCGCCATGCGCTACAGCGTGTTCGCAGGCGGGAAGCGGCTGCGGCCCATTCTGTGCTACGAAGCATCGCGGCTCTATACGCTGAATCCCGAACCTGTGGTGCCAGTGGCGTGCGCAGTAGAATTCATCCACACCTATTCGCTGATTCACGACGATCTACCCGCCCTTGATAACGACGATCTTCGCCGCGGCAAACAGACGTGCCACAAGGTGTTCGGCGAAGCGATTGCGATTCTTGCGGGCGATGCTTTGCTGACACTCGCGTTCAAAACGCTGGCGGAGGCTCCGCTGGATACGGCGATGAGGCGCGTGAATGTGCTTGCGGAAATAGCGAACGCGGCAGGCACTGTGAAAGGTATGGTCGGCGGGCAGGTGGCCGATTTGGAAGCCGAGGGAAAGCAAGTGACGCCGGAGGCCCTTGAGTACATCCACCGGTCCAAGACGGCGGCGTTGATTCGCGGGGCGGTAACAGCGGGAGGAATCGCCGGCGGCGCCGGAGACGCTCATATAGAGCGCTTGAGGCGGTTCGGCGAACAGATTGGCTGGGCGTTCCAAATTGTAGACGACATTCTCGACGTGGAAGAATCGTCAGCGGCTCTTGGAAAAACGGCCGGGAAAGATGAAGCGCAGAAAAAGGCGACATATCCGGCTCTTTATGGCGTCGAGAAATCGCGCGAGATAGCGGATGACCTTTCGAAGAAGGCGCTGAAAGAGCTTGATTGCTACGGCGAACGAGCCGGGCGGCTGCGAGCTCTCTCGCAATTTCTGGTGGCGCGCCGCACGTAGCAATAGGCGCGGCGCTGCACTCCTCATGAAATCGAAACCTGCCGGCAGTAACGCGCATTCGCACACTTCGAAGTCGACCGTCAAACCTGAAAAGATCCGGCTCGACGTATTAATCGTAGCGCGGGGGCTTGCTCCCTCGCGGCAGCGCGCGCAGGCGCTGCTGCTCGCGGGCCAGGTGCGAGTGAACGGCGCACGCATGGATAAAGCGGGGAGCCAGATCGGCGCGGATGCACGAGTTGAAATCGCCGGCGAAACGCTCCGCTACTCCAGCCGCGGAGGATTAAAGCTCGAAGGCGCGCTTCAGGACTTCGGCGTCACGCCGCAGGCCAAAATCTGCCTAGACGTTGGCAGTTCAACCGGCGGATTTACGGATTGTCTTCTGCAACACGGTGCACGGCGTGTGTACGCAGTGGACGTCACCACGAATCAACTGGATTGGAAGCTGCAGCAAGACGAGCGCGTGGTTATGGTCGAACGGAACGCGCGATATCTCCAGCCGGACGACATCGGGGAAGCCGCAGAGCTCGTCGTGATGGATGTTTCGTTCATCTCCGTTGCAAAAGTGCTCCCGGCTGTGGCCGCTGCATCGGCCCCGGGCAGTGAGTTCTTGATACTCATCAAACCGCAATTCGAACTCGAGAAACGCGACGTGGGCAAAGGCGGGATCGTGCGCGATCCGGCGCTGCATCAGAAGGCAATCGAGGGCGTGCTTGTGGTAGCGGCGCGCGTCGGTCTCGAATTCGCGGGCGTACACCCCAGCCATTTGACCGGCAGCGAGGGCAATCAGGAGTTTTTTCTCCACGCCCGCCGCCGCGGGTAGAGTAGAATTCTGCCACCAAACGAATGATTCGCGCCGCCGGCATTATTTCCAAACCGATTGAAAGCGTGGTCTCCGGGGTGGTTCCCCCGCTGATCGAGTGGCTGCGGGCGCGCCAGATTGACGTCTACGTCGACAACGAAACCCAGGAGTGCATTCACCCGAACGCGAAGTGCATTGCCCGCGACAAAATGGCGGAGCAGGTCGATTTGCTGATCGTGCTAGGCGGTGATGGAACACTGCTTTCCGCAGCTCGCGCGCTAGGCGCTTATAAGGTTCCCATCCTCGCCGTGAATCTCGGGGGGCTCGGGTTTTTGACGAGCGTGACGCTCGAAGAGCTGTATCCGGTGTTGGAGCAGGCGATTGCCGGAGAAAATCGCACGAGCGAACGCATGATGCTCGAAGCGGAGATATTTCGCCGCGGGACGACGGCGATACGGCAGCACGCGCTGAACGACGCGGTCGCCAATAAGGGCGCACTTTCGCGCATGCTGGAATTCGATGTCTATGTGGATGGCGATCATGTTGGCCGATATCGCGCCGACGGCTTGATTGTGGCGACACCGACGGGATCGACCGCGTACTCATTGGCCGCGGGCGGACCAGTGGTGCATCCGGGTCTGGACGCGTTCGTGATAACGCCGATCTGCCCGCACATGCTCACGAACCGCCCATTCGTGATTCCGGGGTCCGCAAAGGTGGAGATTGATTTCGCCCCGGCGGACGAACCTGTGTACCTGACGCTCGACGGACAGATTGGATACGAACTCGAACCTGGCGACCGCGTCGCAATCACGAAGTCGTCCAGCAAGGTGGTTTACGTGCGACCGCCGCGGAAGACTTATTTTGAGATTCTACGAAACAAACTTCGTTGGGGAGAACGCTGACAGCCGGGAGTTACGAGACAGGTGTAATGGGTACATTCTGAAAGACGACCGACGAGGCTACTTTCAGAACGACGAGCGTGCGGTCGTCGAAGGGGTGGCGACCGCCGGAGAAGCGGTCGACCTCTTCGAGGATGCGGTCGGCGATTCCGTCGGCGGACAATTGCTGATTCTCGGTGATGAGATTGGCCACACGGTCGTCGCCGAAGAATTCACCTTCTGAGTTCTGCGTGTCGCCCACGCCGTCGGAGTGAAACACAACGACGTCGCCGGGATTCAGACTAAAGGTCTTCTCTTCGTAGGTCGCTTCTTCGAACATTCCGAGGGGAAAACCCGGCAGGCGAATTTTCTCGCAGCGCCCATCATGCAAAATAAACGGTTCTTCCTGTCCTGCATTGGCGATACGCAAGCGGTGTCGGCGGCGATTCCACGTGGCGAAGCAGAAGGTCATGAAGCGGCCCTCGATGCGGCGTTCTCCCAGAAATCCGTTGATCGAGCGAAGCATTTCCGCCGGCGGATACTTTTGCGGCCCGAGGCTGCGAAGCGTTCCTATGGCGACCGCGCCGTAGAGCGCCGCGGCACTTCCCTTCCCGCTGACGTCTCCCATCGCGACACCCAGCTCCTGCGGCCCGTAGCGGAGAAAGTCGTAAATGTCGCCACTCAACTCGCGCGAGGAGACCACGCGCGCGGAAATATCCAGGCCGAATTCCGGGCCGGGCAAGCGCGGAAGAAGGGCGCCTTGCAGGCGGCGAGCGGCGGAAAGATCGCGCTCCATGCGCGCCTCGTCACGCGCTACCTGTTCGTAGAGACGCGCGTTTTCAATCGAGACCGCCAAATGGGCCGCGAGGATCGAGAGAGCCTGAACGTGGTCGGACGTAAAATAATTGAGTTGCGGGCTTTCGAGATCCATCACGCCGATGACGCGATCCTTGTAAAGCATCGGTACAGCGAGCTCGGAACGCGTTTCGGGATTGATCATCAGATAGCGCGGATCGAGATTGACGTCGGGAACCACGACGGGACGCTTCAGAACCGCGGCAGCGCCGACGATGCCCTCATGCGCCGGGACGGCGTGTTTTTCCTGAACGCGTTGGCCGAATTTAACGGTGACGCGATGGCGAAAGACGTGGTCGGCCTCGTCGTAGAGAAGAATCGAAAAGATCTGGTAATCAATCAGGCGCTTAGTTAGCTCCGCGGCGCGGCGAAGCACCTCTTCGACGGCTAGCACGGAATTCGCTTCTCGTCCTACCTCGTTTAAGAGCAGAAGCGTTTCGGCTTGCGAGCGGGCGCGTTCAAACAGCCGCGCATTCTCGATCGCGTTGCCAATGCGGCTCGCAACCAGAGTCAAAATGTTTTGCTGATCGGGAGTGAAATAGTCGACCTGGCTGCTTTCGATATCGAGCACACCGATTACGTGACCCTGAACCATCAGAGGCACGGCGAGCTCGGAGCGAACTGCGTCTAGTGCGTTGAGGTATCGCGAATCTTGACGAACGTCGGCGACGCGGATCGCATGACCGGTGGTGGCAGCGGCGCCGATGATCCCTTCATTCATCGGTATCCGCCAGTGCTCGACGACTTCCTTGCGGTGTCCAATGGCGAAGCGAAAATAGAGCTGGTCGGTGCCAGGCTCGGGGAGGAGCACGGCAAAAATCTCGTAATCGATCAGGCGCTTGATCTGGGCTGCGGCGCTGGCGAGAACGTCATCGAGATTCAGCGATGAGTTGATGTCTTCGCTGATTTCCACGAGGATCGCAAGCGTCTCGGCAGGGACCTCCAATTTCGATTTGAGTTCGGCGGAATCCATTTGGGTTTAACTATCGAATTAGATGAACGCGTGCAAACTAGGGATTCAGTTCAGTTCGGCACAGCGCGGACCTTGTAGAGAATATTATAGCAGGCAGGAAAGCAGCGCAGCAGCGGATGTGAGTTGATTGGCAGCGACTAGTAATTGCCGGTGACAGGAGCAGGAGCGACCGCCGCCCCAGCGCTTTCAGAAGACCCCGCGCGGGCTTGTTCGAGAATCTTAATGCTGGCACTGGCGCCAATGCGTGTCGCTCCGGCGTCGACCATTTTCTTGACGTCATCGAGGCTTCTGACGCCTCCGGCAGCCTTTATGCCGATGTCGCCGCCGACTACGGCGCGCATGAGGCGCACATCTTCGGCTGTAGCGCCGCCGGAACTGAAGCCGGTGGAAGTCTTTACGAAATCCGCGCCGGCATTTTTCGCGGCGAGTGAACCGCGGACTTTTTCCTCCGTTGAAAGCAGCGCGGTTTCGAGAATGACCTTGCAGATTGCGCCGCCGCGATGGCTTGCTTCGACCACTCCGCGAATATCCGCTTCGACGGCATCGGCCTGTCCCGATTTAAGCGCGCCAACATTGATGACCATATCGATTTCCTGCGCGCCGAGCTTGATGGATTCCTCAGCTTCGAAAACTTTCACCTGCGGAAGCGTCGCACCCAGAGGAAATCCAACTACGGTGCAAACTCGCACCTCGCTTCCGCGCAAAATTTCTGCAGCCTGAGACACGTTCCAGGGATTCACGCAGACGGATGCGAAGCCGTACTTCAACGCTTCGAGACAAAGCTTCTGAATGTCATCGCGCGACGCTTCAGGCTTGAGCAGAGTGTGGTCGATCAGACGCGCGATGTCGGCTTCGATCGGACCTACTGTGGCCCCCGCAGAAATTCGAGAGGCCCCTGCGTCCACTACCTTTCGCGTTTTGCGGGCGCATTTTTCCGCGCAACGCTGATCGCAACCGGGGCAAACGAGCTCGTCAATTTCGAGGCCGCAAAGGTCAGGGCACTTTTCGGAGCCCAGATAGCGGAGGATTTCTTCGGTGATGGCCTGGATGACTTGTTCGAGCTGTTGCTGATCCACCGGGTGTACTCCGTTGCTGCCTACCGCTGCGTCGCTTCGCCGAGTTTTCGACGCGAATTTCGCGCGGCGATTCAGATTTTCCGGTGACGATTTTCGATGCCGATAATTTTGTCCACGCGCTTCTGGTGGCGCCCGCCGGCAAACGGCATTTCCAGCCAGGCCGCGACGATTTCACGCGCAACTTCCGGCGCAATCAATTTGGCGCCAAGCGAAATAATATTTGCGTCGTTGTGCTCGCGGCTATTTCGCGCTGTGACCCGATCATAGCATAGCGCCGCGCGCGCTCCCGGGACCTTGTTCGCGGCGATTGACGAGCCAATTCCCGCGCTATCAATCACTATTCCGCGCCAAGCATCTCCGCGCACCACGGCGTTTGCTACCGCTTCGGCAAAATCCGGGTAGTCGACTGCTTCGCGGCTCGAAGTACCCAGGTCCAGCGCTGTGTAGCCCCACTCGCGCAAATATTCCTTCAGTTGCTCCTTCAAATCAAAGCCGCCGTGATCGGCGCCCAGTGCGACGACGCGCGAGGAAGTCACGCCGGCCGGGGCGGTAGGTGCGACGCCTTCAACTTTGATCGTAATATTTCGCCGTGCGGCTTCGTCGCGTGCGAGAGCCGTAACAATCGTGCCGTGCGAAACCACGATTTCGCGGCCCTCAGCTATGGCTTCAACGTCGCTCACGGTGAGAACGCTTCGTGGCACGATTATTCCGGAGGAAGGCTGAGGACACAGACGTCCTTCAAGTTGCGAAAGCGCTCGCCATATTCGAGACCGTAGCCGACGACGAACTCGATGGGAATCGTGAAGTCCACATAGTCCCCTTTGACCTCTTTCAATCGCCGCGAAGGTTTATCGCGA